>Ga0078972_1004301_pt1 | contig 39513 bp, 35 predicted proteins | sample YelNatPaOPGAMG01_FD_67568 | JGI IMG/M metagenome (GOLD analysis project Ga0078972, IMG submission 67568) | Hot spring thermophilic microbial communities from Obsidian Pool, Yellowstone National Park, USA - OP-RAMG-01 (SPADES assembly) (version 2) | ecosystem: Environmental > Aquatic > Thermal...
ATTTCATGGAACCATTCGTACGCCTTTTCATTCTCCGGGCTGATCACCGTCCGGTAGGTGGTCTGCACTCCCTGTCACCTCCCTTCTAAACAGCACAATTAAACGCGCTGCGTAAACGCATGGCAGGCCGGGCCACCAAACTAATGGGATACCATTATAAAGTGTCTTGCCCCCGGGGCGTAACCAAGCAACAAAGTTCCCGGTTGCATGCACCGGGTATTACCTGCAATGCCATTATACGACATGGGCGGATATCGCGTCAAGGGTTTTTGGACAGGTTTTTAGTCAATTTGGCAGGCATCGCCAACAGTCTCTGGCACTTTATGGTATATACTGACCGGCCGCAGCGGTGGCCCCTTTGCTGCCGGGTTGGTTGAGTACGTCCGGTTTACCGTTTAGCCCTGGCCCGACAGCAGTTCACTGAGATTCGGTTCCAGGATGCACCGTACCGCCTTTCTGCTGCATATGTTTAGCCATATATGTATCCGTTTATCTACCATTTTCCCTGGCTGCTCCTAACCCCATTCACGTTGACCCCGTGGCGGCCACCCTGTGCGGTTTCCAGGACCGGGTCGTCCCCGGGCTGCTCACGGGCAGCATGATGACCCACGCCGGAGGAACTCTCCTGCCGGAACCGTTCCCGGCCGGACGCCTGTCATTCCGCTTCCCGGCGCCGGTATATATCGGCGATACCATATGCGCCCGCATCGAGGTGGCGGAAAAGGACCCGGAGAAAAACAGACTGACCCTGCGCATGGTCTGCACCAACCAACAGGGCCAGGTCGTCGCGGAAGGCGAGGCATCCGGCAAGATCGTCCCCGTCTCCCACCGGCGGTAAGGCCGCCGGGTTCGCACGGGGCGGGGAAGGTTTGCTTTTTCTAAGCCCCCCACAGTTTGCGAACGATGTCCACCACCTTGAAGTGCAGCTCCAAGGTGGCCGGCGTCCCGGCCATCAGGGCCGCGGCCCCTCCCGGACTGACCCCGAGAAGGCACAGCGGCGGAAACAGCACGCACCACCAGTTCCGGCCCGCGGCCCGGCCCAGTTCCACCCGCACCGCCCGGTAGACCCCCCGGGGAACCACCAGGCGCCCCGCCGGCCCCCGGTAAACACGTCTGGGAAAGGGGAACCGGCCCAAAGTCACCTTGGCCGTGTAACCCACGCCTTCCAGCCGCAGCCTCCTCCGGGCTATCCGCTCGATGAGGCGCCGCCGCCTCTCCAGCCAGGCAAAGGCCTCGTCCCCGCTCGTCAACCGGCCAAGATGGCCGGACAGCATCCTCACTATGTCGTCACGCACCGCCAGCTTTACCGCCTGATCCCGGGCACCGTCCGACTCGGCCACCACGTGCAGGCGCACCAACTCTCCCGTTTTGCTTACCGTCTTTTTACCGCTTATCGTAAACATTGTTATCGGTCGTGCAGAAACGCCTTGCTCCCTTCAAACATACTTGCGCATATGGCCCAGGGCCGCTTTTTCCAGGCGGGATACCTGCGCCTGGGAGATCCCTATCTCCTCGGCCACTTCCATTTGGGTCTTGCCCTCGTAGAACCGTAGGGTCAGAATGAGCCTCTCCCGTTCCGTGAGTTTACTGAGGGCATCTCTTATGGCAATGTCCTCCAGCCAGTTCTGGTCGTGGTTTTTGTCGTCGCTGATCTGGTCCATCACGAAGATGGGATCGCCGCCGTCATGATAGATGGGTTCGAACAATGAGATCGGTTCCTGGATCGCGTCCAGGGCAAAAACCACTTCCTCCTTGGGCATCTTCAATTCCCCGGCGATCTCGTTGATGGAAGGCTCCCGGGAAAAGCGGTTGACCAGGGTGTCCCGAACCTGCAGGGCCTTGAACGCCACGTCCCGAAGCGAACGGCTGACCCGGATGGGATTGTTGTCCCGCAGGTAGCGCCTGATCTCCCCGATGATCATCGGCACGGCGTAAGTGGAAAATTTGACGTTCTGCCCCAGGTCGAAGTTGTCGATGGCCTTCATCAGCCCGATACAGCCCACTTGAAAGAGGTCGTCCACGTATTCGCCGCGGTTGGTGAAGCGCTGGATCACACTTAGTACGAGGCGCAGGTTGCCGCTGATCAACTGCTTGCGGGCATTCTTGTCACCCTGGTGCATGGACTCGAACAAGGTGCGCATGTGGCTGTTGGTCAACACCGGCAACTTGGCCGTGTTAACCCCACAGATTTCCACTTTGTTTACCAGCACGGACAGGCCCCCATCTTGTTGGGAATTGCTTTCAATATTGTTTTTATTTCATTATTACCCCTGGAAAATTACTTTATACATGGGGGATGGCGGGCCGGAAGCGGCAGGGAGATAGCCGGACACGCAGCCCGGGAGAAGGCGGTATCGTGGTCACCGGGGAAAGAAACAGTCGGGGCGGGGAGATCTATGCGGACGTGCGGCTGGCAAAAGCGGCCAGGGCCCTGGACCGGGCGGCGTCCACCCGGCCCTTGGTCATGAAGCAGACCAGGGGCAGGGCCAGGGCGACCAGGGCCGCTCCCACCACGAAGGCGTCGTCGATGCCCAGGGCGAAGGACTGTCTCTGAACCACGCCGTAGAGGGCGCCGACCGCCGCCTGCCGGCCGAGTGGGGGTGACAACCGGTGCCATGCGGCCGCCGCGGCCGGGGAACCGTAGGTGAACGTGCCGGCCAGCCAGTTGTAATGGAAGTCCGCGCGGCTGGTCATGACGTAGGTCACCAGGGCGATGCCCATCGAGGAGGCGATCTGCCGTACCAGGTTGTTCAGGGCCGTAGCCCGCCCCACCAGGGGCTGGGGAATGGTATACAGGCCGGCCGTGCTGGTGGGCATCATGCCCAGTCCCAGGCCGACCGAACGAAGAACCAACAGAAGCTGTATATCGTGCCAACTGGAGGCCAGGCCGAGCGTATGCATCCGGTAGGTGGTCCAGACCACCATCGCCAGTCCCGCGAAGCTGGGCCAAAAAGCCCCCACTTTGTCGAAAAGGCGTCCGCTGATGGGCTGAAACACCCCGGTGGTGAGGGCCGCGGGCAGAAGCACCAGACCGGTTTGCAGGGGAGTGTAACCCAAGAGATTCTGCAGCAATATGGGCATCAGAAAGATGGCGGAAAAGAGCCCGAAGGATGCCAGGGCGGTGGCCGCGAGACTCAGGGTGAACACGCCGTTTTTCAGGAGGCGGATGTCCAGTATGGGCTCGGGGTGCCCCAGTTCCCAGAGGGCGAAAAGGATAAAGGCGAAGCCGCCGCTTACGAAGAGGGTCACGATGTAGAGCGAGGTCCAGCCCTTGTCCTGGCCCTGGCTGAGGGCCAGCAGAAAGGCGAAGGCGCCCCACGCCACCAGGATGGAGCCGACGAGGTCCAATTTGAGGTGAGGCCGCTTGGGCAGAGCAGGCAGCAACAGCATGACGAGAATCACGGTTACGATCCCGATGGGAAGGTTGATGTAAAAGATGAGGCGCCAGTCGAAGCGGTCCACCAGCCAGCCGCCCAGGGTCGGCCCGACGGAAGGACCGAAGGCGATGGCTATGCCCCACAGGCCTAACGCCATGCCAATCTTCTCCCGCGGCACCAGGGAGTAGATGATGCTCATGGAAAGGGGCATGATCATTCCGCCGCCCACGGCCTGCACCACCCGGAAGCCGACCATGGTATCGTTGCTCCAGGCCAGCCCGCACAACGCCGACCCCGCGGTGAAAACCACGATGGCAAAGACAAACATTTTCTTGCGGCCGAAACGGTCCCCGAGATAGCCCGTAAGCGGCACCACCACCCCGGAACTCAGGATGTAACCGGTGGCTATCCATTCGATCCGGGTGGCGTCGACGGCAAAAACCGCCATCAGCTTGGGCAGGGCCACGTTGACGATGGAGGTATCCAGGATGGCCATGAAGGCGCCCAGCACCACTACCGCGACCGACACCCAGGGCACCCCGGTGTCCGGGTGCAACTCGTGGAACCCGGCGGCCCCGGGGCCGCTGACCGTATCTGCCAAGGTTACGTGAAAACCCCCTCGTTGGCGCCGGGTAAAACGATGCGCCGGCATGTTTATATTCAAATAGTTTACCTGGTTAACTATAAAACGCCCGGATGGCCTTGTCAACACCCGGACCGGGTCGTCAGGACAGCACAAAGGCGGGTCGCCCCGCCGGTTTCGCCATGGTCCCCGAACCACCCTCACTCCATCCGGTGGATTTCCTTTTTCAGGCGTTTGATGATCCGTTTTTCCAGCCGGGAGATGTAGGACTGGGAAATGCCCAAAAGGTCGGCCACCTCCTTCTGCGTCTTTTCCGTACCGTTGTTGAGGCCGAAACGGAGTTCCATGATCCGGCGCTCGCGGGCGCTCAGCTTGGCCAGGGCCAGACGAAGCAGGTCTTTGTCGACCTCTTCTTCAATATATTTGTAAATGACATCGCTCTCGGTCCCCAGGATATCGGACAGCAACAATTCGTTGCCGTCCCAGTCGATATTCAAAGGCTCGTCGAAGGATACCTCCGCCCGGGTCTTGTTGTTGCGGCGCAGGTACATCAGGATCTCGTTCTCGATGCAGCGCGAGGCGTAGGTGGCCAGCTTGATCCGTTTGCCGGGATCGAAAGTGTTTACCGCCTTGATCAGCCCGATGGAACCGATGGAAACGAGGTCGTCGATGCCCACCCCCGTGTTTTCGAACTTGCGGGCGATGTACACCACCAGGCGCAGGTTCCTTTCGATCAGGACGCTGCGCACGCACAGGTCGCCCGACTCCAGCCGGCCGATCAGGTACACCTCCTCGTCCAGGGACAGGGGTGGAGGCAACGCCTCCGAGCTGCCCACGTAGTACACCGGCCGGCGCCGGCCCAAACGGTCCGAAAGGCGTACCAGGATCAGCCGCCAGCGCCAACGCAGACGCACGACAAAGTTCATTTTCCGTCCCCTCCTACGCCAGGATTTCCGCCAGCAGGCGCGGGTGCACCAGCGCCCGGCAGTTCAGCGCCGGGTCGAGCGGCCGGGGCGCGATGCCAACCACCACCTCGCGCACGGCCTGCCTCTGTCCTCCGGCCACGATCTCCACCTGGTCCGGGCGGAAGCCGACCATCATGCCTCCCTGCCCCAGGGCCCGAAAGGGAATCAGCCGCAGGCGGCAGGCCAGCTCGGTCCCGCCCAGGCGGTCCAGGTCGGAAAGGTCGATTCCGCCGGAGGGAAGCAATCCTTCCGGAAAGAGGGAACGCAGAGCGTCTCCCTCGACCACCACCACGGGATGACCCGACACGGGATCTTCCAGACAGTTCCCGGTATCCACGAGGGCCTCCACCTGCACCCTTTGTCCACGCCAATGGATGGCCAAACCCATCCGGCAGGCGTCCAGGGCGAGATGACGCCAGCCGCGTTCGGCCGCTTTGGCGAGGAACCATAGCACCGGCAAGGCCGCAGCCGTGGCCGGTGCCAGTTGCCGGGCCAAAACAAAATCGATGTCCCAGAGGCGGCCTCCCGGCGGCGCCAGAAAGTAGGCCAGGGCCAGAGCCGCTCCGCCGGAGGCGAAAGCCGCCAGGTACAACGAGCCCAGAAGCAGGAAAAACCGGGGCCAGGGCAACGGAACAAAGGCCACGCCCACCATCGCCGCCGACGCCAGAACCTTGCCGGCCGCGCCCGCCAGAAACCGGCCGCCGGGCCAAAACAACGTCAGGGCGTACAGGCCCCCCAGGGCGCCGGCCACGAGGAGACGCCGGGGACGGACACCCGTGTGGGCCAGCCGCGCGGCGGTATACAGCAGGGCCAAATCGAGGACCAGGTTTTCCAGAAACACTTCGTCCACATAAACCACATAGGTGGGCACGGCCCCACCTCCGGCGGTGTGCGCTACGGATTCCCGCCCGCTACCATTATATAGGGCGACAAAAAGATTATGCCAAAAAGGGAACGGACCGGCCATCAACATTATACCTGGATGTTAATGTATAAATTGTAGTTTCGTGGTATGAAATCATGTTTTTGTTGCGACATCTTTGGACGGTTTTCTCACCGGGAGGAAGAACTGAAGCCGGCCGCCGGCTCTTCCAGGAGCGCCACCGATTTATCCGGATTCCCTGAAGGGGCCCGGACCGGAGATGGCGAAAAAAGGACAGGATCCTTGAATGTCCGAAGAGACGGCAAAGGGCCCGGCACGTGCCGGGCCCCCGGTCAATCCCATGCTAACCGGAACGCCGCCGCAAAAACTGCGGGATCTCGAAATCGCTCTCGGCAAACGACTTTATTTCCGCCTCCGGTCTCCTGACGCCGGAAACAAATCCCTTGCGGCTTTCGAAGCCCGTGGCGATAACCGTGACCCGCACCCGGTCCTCCATGTTGTCGTCGATCACCGCGCCGAAAATGATGTTGGCCTCCGGATCCGCGGCCTGCGCGATGATCTCCGCCGCCTCGTTGACCTCGAACAGACCCAGGGAAGAACCTCCGGTGATGTTCAGGAGGACGCCGCGCGCCCCTTCGATCGAGGTTTCCAGCAAGGGACTGGATACGGCGGCGTGGGCCGCTTCGCCGGCCCTGTTCTCCCCTTTGGCCGTGCCGATACCCATGAGGGCCGAGCCGGTATCCTTCATGATGGTCTTGACGTCGGCGAAATCCAGGTTGATCAGTCCGGGCATGGCGATCAGGTCGGAAATCCCCTGTACCCCCTGGCGAAGCACATCGTCGGCGATCCGGAAAGCCTCCATCATGGAGGTGTTACGGTCGATAACCTGCAGAAGGCGGTCGTTGGGAATGATGATCAGGGTATCCACCTTGGCTTTCAGGGCCTCGATGCCTTCCTCCGCCTGCAACATCCGTTTGCGGCCCTCGAAGGAGAAGGGCTTGGTGACCACGCCCACCGTCAAAGCCCCCATCTCCTTGGACACTTCGGCCACCACGGGCGCGCCGCCCGTACCGGTGCCTCCACCCATGCCCGCGGTCACGAACACCATGTCGGCGCCACGCAGGGCCGCGACGATGTCCTCCCGGCTCTCCTCGGCCGCCTTCATGCCGATGTCCGGATTGCCCCCGGAACCCAGCCCCTTGGTCAGCTTCGTCCCCAACTGGATCTTGCTGACGGCCTGGGAAATTTGCAGGGCCTGGGCATCGGTGTTGGCCGCCACAAACTCCACACCTTTGAGGTTGGCCAGAATCATCCGGTTGATGGCGTTCGAGCCCCCGCCGCCGACGCCTATTACCTTGATGCTGGCCAGTTGTTCCACATCCAATTCGAAATCTAGCATCTAAACCCTGGTTTCGTCCCCCTCCGCGCCCCCGTTACGACACGGACGGCAGCCCCGCGGGACCCGGCGGATCTCCCCGGCCCCCACCTCATACCCCAACCCGCCCGACGGCGGTCTGGGGACCCCTGCCTGCCGGAAACCAGGCTTCGCACCTCCTTCTCGACGGCTTTTACCCACCGGCTCCGCCCGGTAGCCCCTTCTTACCGTAATGCACTCACTCTTTATGGGTTTTCTACGTAGAAAAGCAATTTCCTCTCTCTATGGGATGGTGCAACCTATTTTTTTAGCAAGTGCCTCCTGATGATACCCAGGTTCTGAAAAATCCGTACACCGAAGGCCACCACCGCCGCCAGGTACAGGGGCACCCCCAGGCGGTCGCCCAAAAAAGCCAGGCCCGCGGCCAAAAGGGCATTGGAAAAGAAACCGGTCAGAAAAATGAGGTTGTCGTAATGGTCCTCCATGGTGGCACGGATCCCGCCGAACACCGAGTCCAGCGCCGCCAAAACCGCCAGGCCGATGTAATTGGTATACGCCGGCGGTACCACCAGGGGCAGTTTCAACCCGATGGCGACACCCACGGCCAGTCCTATCACGACCAGCCACAAACCCAACCACATAACCGCCGCTTACGGAACGTGTCCGAAAAGCTCCCTCCGTTTCCCGCAAAATGCCGCTCCCCGGCTAGCCGCCCGGACGGACGACGGGCTGAGCGTGAGAAAGGTCGGGCCGGCCCTGGTACCCCGGCACAACCACCCTGGATTCCTCCTCCACGGACACGGAAATACCCAGGTCCTGCAGGAAGGACAGCACCCCCCCGGCCATGGCCAGATTCTGCGCCAGACGGTCGGAATTGCCGATGGCCAGCACCACGAAAGGGGGCGCTATGGGCTGCAGGTTCACGTCGATGTTGGAGCCCGCCAGCCGGATCTCGCTGGTGGCGATGATTCGCTGCCCGTTGATGGAAACGGCCTCCGCCCCGGCCGCGTCGAGTTCGTTGACCAGCTTCAGGAGGTCCTCGTCCCGGATGACGTAAACCGAGGTATCGGCCGAAGTCCCGGCCGTAACGTTGTTCAGCGTTATTTTGACGCCCGGACCGGTCACCGCCGTGAAGCCGGCCGCCAGGTCATCCCCTTTCAGTTCCGCTTCCGCCGCCCGGAGGGCGCCGTATTTTCCGGCCTGCGCCTCGTCGACCTGCTTCTGCAAATTGGCAGCCAAAGCTTCCAGGCCGGCATTTTGTTTGGTCAGGTTATTGAACTCCAAAGTGAGTTGCTCCGTCTGGTCGTAAGGAAGACCCGCCACCACGCTGGTGGCCCGCAACTGGAAAGTCAGCAGGACGCCGAGGATAAGGCTCACGGCGCCGAGGGACAACGCGGTCACCACCCTGTTCCCGGTCAAGTCCCCTTCCCCCTTACTCCCCCGGCTTGGCATAGGTAAACGTCACCGCTCCCTGATAGGCCGGTATGGTCAGCTGGGCCGCCTTTTGCACGGTTACCCGGATCCCCCAGAAGGTCAGGGAATCGACCACGCCGCCCCTCATGTTCAGGGCGGCCGCCAGAGTATCGGGATCGCCGACGGCGGCAATCACGTAGGGTGGCGTCACGCGGGCGGTCTGGTCGATGAGAATGGCCGGCCCGATGCAGCGGACGGAGCTGCCGGCCAGGAGCCGGTGCCCGTTGATGGCGATGGCCTCACCGCCCGCCGCCTTGATCTCGTTGAGCACCCGCAGGACATCCACGTCGTGCAGTACGTAGAGGTTGGGATTCTGGCCGGGGGCGAACGGCTGGGAACTGTCGTTCAAGGTGACCGTCACCCCCGGGCCGGTGACGGCATCCACCCCGGCCTCGATCCGGGCCACCTCCAAATCGTGTTGCACCCCCGCTATCCGGGTGGTATCGGTAATGTCGTCCAATTGCTGGCGCAGGCTGTTCACCTGGGTCTGCAGCCGGTCCCTCTCCTGTTGCATCCGGTCCACGCTGTTCACCAACCAGGCCGCCTGCGAATCGGGACTGGCCGCCACGCCGGTGGCGTACCGGAACTGGAGGCCCAGGGCCAGACCGAGGATGGTCCCCGCCAGGGCCATGGCCAACTGGTATCCGGACAGACGCTTCAAGGCAGGCCACCTTCCCCCGTGGTATCCGTTGCCGTCTAATCCCGGTACTTGACGACCGGGGAACTCACGCTGGCCAGGTTGACGTAGGCAAGGCCCTTCTTTTGATCCAACTGCTGCAGGATGGCCAGCAGAAGGGCTCCCTTCCGGGCGGGATCGCTGGTATCGCCGGCCAGCACGGGAACGTCGTAAAGGGTGTAAAGGATCAACCGTCCGTCGCCGGTGACGTGTATCTCCGAAAGACGGGGCAACAGATCCGGCGGCAGGCCGGCCACAAAACCGAGAACCGCGGGTAAAACGGGGGCCGCCACCTTCTGGCCCGGAGCGGGCAGCGAAGCCTGGATGCCGGTCAGCACGGGCAGGCCGGAGGTGGTAACCGTTCCCGGCTGCAGGTAATACCCGTCCGCGTCCAGTTCCGCGAAAACGTTCCCCTCTTCGAGAAGTACCAGCGGCGTCCGTTCGGTAACCTGTATCCGCACGGTCGAAGGAAGAACGCGGGACAAAACCGCCGTCTTGACCAGGGGCAGGAGGGTGATGCGTTGCCGGGCCCGGCCCAGATTGACCTGGAAGATGTTCTCTCCCAGGTTGATGCCGGCCAGGGCCCGGATCTGGTCCGGTTGCAAAAGGCGCGTACCGGTGACCTCCAGCCTCTGCACCGCGAACAGGGGCGAACGGAACAAAACGTAGCCGGCCAGAACCAGCAACACGATGAACAGCAGGCTTTCCCAGACATTCAACCGTGGTCCGGGCCGGGTCCCCGCCGGATGCCCGGAATGGGCGGGCCTGTCCATGCAATGCCCAACTCCCGTCGGTCATGGAACGAAAGAAGAAAAAAACCCGCGCGGATGCACGCACCCGTCGGGGTTTATTATACAACGCCGGGGGCGGACCAGTCCATAAAAAACTCTTAAGTCATGGTTCGTGAATTCTGGTAATCCTGGCCCCCAGGGAGCCATACTTTTCCTCCAGGCGCTCGTAACCGCGGTCCAGGTGGCAGGCGTTTTCCACCGTCGTCCCGTTTTCCGCCGCCAGTCCCGCCAGGACCAGGGCCGCTCCCGCCCGCAGGTCGCTCGCCTCCACGACGGTGCCGGACAGCCGTGCCGGCCCGCTGACAATGGCCGACTGACCCTCCACCTTGATGTCGGCTCCCAACCGCCGCAATTCGCCCACGTGCTTCATGCGATCTTCGAAGATGGTTTCCGTGACGATGCTGGTCCCTTGCGCCAGGCACAGCAAGGCGGTCATCTGCGGCTGCAGGTCGGTGGGAAAGCCCGGATAGGGCAGGGTTTTGATGACCACCGGGCGCAAACGGCCGTTGGCCGTTACCCGCACGCTGTCGCCGTTGGCCGTGACGGACAGCCCCGCCTCCCGCAGTTTGGCGATCAGGGCCGCCAGGTGTTCGGGGATGACGTTTTCCACCGTCACGTCGCCCCCGGTTACGGCCGCCGCCAGCATATGCGTACCGGCCTCGATGCGGTCGGGAATGACGGTGTGTTCGGCCGCCCGCAACTCTTTCACCCCTTCTATGCGGACGGTGTCCGTGCCGGCCCCCTTCACCTGGGCTCCCATCTGGTTCAGGAAATTCTGCAGGTCGACTATTTCCGGCTCCTTGGCCGCATTGCGGATCACCGTGGTTCCCCGCGCCCGAACCGCCGCCATCATCAGGTTCTCGGTCGCCCCCACGCTGGGTTGGTCCAGGTGGATGTCCGCGCCCGTCAGCCGGGCGGCCGTCGCCTTGATCAGGCCGAACCGCTCGGAAAAGGTCACCCCCAGGGCCTGGCAGCCCTTCTTGTGCAGGTCCATGGGACGGTTGCCGATTTTGCAGCCGCCGGGGTGGGATATGGTGGCCTGGCCGAAACGTCCCAGGAGGGGACCGAGCACCAGGTTGGAAGCCCGCATGGAGCGCATCAGGTCTTCCGGTACCGCGGCCGTGTTCACACCGGAGGTATCCAGCCGGAGATCGTTGCCCTGCCACCGGGCCCTGACTCCCAAAACCTCCAGAACGTTCTGCATGATCAGGACGTCCTGGATGCGTGGCACCTCGTGCAGGACCGATTCACCCGCGGCGAGAAGGGAGGCCGCCATGATGGGAAGGGTGGCGTTCTTGGAGCCACTAGTCCTGACGATTCCTTGCAAGGGGAAACCACCTGAAATGATAAACTTGGTCAACGTTTTCGTCACCTGCCACCCGGGGTCGTTCCGGCCGGAGCCTGGGCCCGGCCGGGGATGAGATATATTATGCTAAAACCCCGCGCGGTGGTGAAAGATGCCGGATTAGGACGATCCGGCGAGCTGTTTTCCTGATCTAACCATCTCTTTTGAACGGCGCTCGAAACTCCCGGCCGGGCACCAACCGGAGGTTGGGCCGGGGTGGGCCGGAAAGTGGTCGAGACCTTCCCGCCCCGCCAATACCCCCGTCTTCAGACGGGGGTCGATGCCTCACTCGCCAAATTCTTCCGGCGGCATCACCCTCCGCCTATCGGCCCAACCCGCAGGACAAACCCCCGCCTTCAGGCGGGGGGTGGTTGAAATGCTCCCGCCCCGCCAATACCCCCGTCTTCAGACGGGGGTCGATGCCTCACTCGCCAAATTCTTCCGGCGGCATCACCCCGATTAAAGTAATAAACCTGTCAAATATTTTTCATGCAATTCTAAGGTATGGTTTCCCCTTTTCTGATAGAATGTTCCGGGAGACCAAAGTTCGGATACGAACACGGGAGGTGACTGGGAACAGGTCATCCGCAGGTGACCTGTTCAAACATGGGCGAAAAAGAATCCAACATACTCATTCGCATCGGCCGGGGTATCCGCCGCCACAGGACCATTTCCATCGTGGTGGCAGCGGTGTTGGTCCTGGGCGGCCTGGCGACCTGGCGGGTCCAAGCGGCACAATCACAAAAAGGCGGTTACCTGACCATGCCGGTGACATACGGCGACATCGCCACCACGGTCAGCGCCAACGCCACGGTGGAACCCACCCAGGAAACCGTCCTTTCCTTCAAGAATTCGGGCTACGTCCAAGACGTCAATGTAACCCAGGGCCAGTTCGTCAAGGCCGGTACCGTCCTGGCCGTGGAGCAGGCCAGTGACTATCAGGCCCAGCTCGATCAGGCCGAGGCCAGCCTGCAAACGGCCCAGGCCAACCTGGCCAAAGTGCCGGACGAGATCAACCAGGCCAAGGCGTCGTTGGACCAGGCCCAGGCCAATCTCGACCTGGCCAAGACCACCCTGGACCAGGACGAAGCCCTGGCCGCCGCCGGAGCCATATCCAAATCCGCCCTGAACAGCGCCCAAAACGCTTATCAAAACGCCGAGTCGGCTTACGAGTCGGCGCAGGCCAGCCTGAACATGGCCCAAAACACCGACGGACCCACGGCCCAGGCCGCGGTCAAATCGGCCCAGGCCCAGGTGACCCAGGCCCAGAACAACCTGGCCGGCTGCCAGATCGTCAGCACCATGGACGGGTATGTGGTCAACATCAACGGCAGCGCCGGCCAGTGGACCCAGGGAGGCGCGCCGCCCGCCAGCAGCAGCACCACGTCCTCCCAGTTCACGATCACGGTTTCCTCCAGCCAGTTGGAATTGTTGGCCGAGATCAACGAGGCCGACATCGCCAAGGTGGGCATGGGTGACCAGGTCACCTTCACCGTGGACGCCTTTCCCAGCCAGACTTTCACCGGCCGGATAACCTCCCTGGCCGCGGAAGCGGCCGCCGTTCAGGGAGTACAGTACTACCAGTCCTACATGTCCATCGACGACCAGACGGGGCTCAAGGCCGGCATGCCGGCGGCCGTCAACATCGTTGCCGCCCAAAAGAGCCACGTGCTGGTGGTGCCGCGCAGCGCCCTGGATTTCGCGGCCACCCTGGCCCGGGGCCGCGGCGGCAATCACGTAGCCGTTCTGACCAACGGAAAACCCCAGCTGGTTACGGTGCAAACCGGGATCATGAACAACTCCCTGGTGGAAATCACCTCCGGCCTCAGCGCGGGACAACGGGTCGTTTTAAGCGCCCGGAGTGCCACCGCGGGAAGCGGAAGGTCCCAAGGACAACAGGGACAAGGGCAGGGCCCCTCCAGCACCCAAAGGGCCTACCGCATGATCGGAGGATAGCAACGATGTCGGAACCTTTAATCCAGTGTAACCGGTTGACCAAGACCTACCCCATGCGGGGCGTGGAAGTAAAGGCCCTCAACGGCGTGGACCTGACCGTGGAAAAAGGCGAAATGGTGGCCATCATGGGCGCCTCCGGCTCCGGCAAGTCAACCCTGATGAACATCCTGGGCTGCATGGACCGGGCTACCGGCGGGCAGTACCTGCTGGAAGGCGTGGACGCCGGGACGCTGTCCAACGAGGAACTGGCGCACCTGCGCAACCGTAAGATCGGTTTCGTCTTCCAGCGCTACAACCTCCTGCCGCGCATGAGCGTCTGGCAGAACGTCATGCTGCCGCTGGTCTACGGGGGCAAGAACGGGCCGCACGCCAAAGAGAAAGTCCTCGACGCCCTGGAGCAGGTGGGCATCGCCGCCCTGGCCGACAACCAGCCCAACCAGATGTCGGGCGGCCAGCAGCAGCGGGCCGCCATCGCCCGGGCCCTGATCAACGATCCCCAGTTGATCCTGGCCGACGAACCCACCGGTGCCCTGGACACCGCCAGCAGCACCGAAGTGATGAAGGTGCTGCAAAACCTGCACCGCATCAAGGAGGTTACCCTGGTGATCGTCACCCATGAAAAGGACATCGCGGCCTGGTGCGAGCGCGAGATCACCATGCGCGACGGCGTCATCATCAGCGACCGGAAAAACACCGGCCGGGAGAGGGTGGTCTGATGTCCGTCAAGCCCGGCGTACTGGCCGAGTTTTCCCTGCAGGCCCTGCGGGCCAACAAGCTGCGGTCTTTTTTGACCATGCTGGGCATCATCATCGGCGTCTCCTCGGTCATCCTGATGATGGCCATCGGCCAGGGCGCCCAGGCCCAGGTCATGGCCCGGGTCAACAGCCTGGGCACCAACGTGGTGATGGTGTTTCCCGGCGCGGTCGGTCAGTTCGGCCGCGGTTCCTTCGGCGCCGCCCAGAGCCTGACCGACGCCGACGCCCAGGCTATCGCCCAACTGCCCTTTGTGGCCAACGTGGCTCCCACCGTCGGCAAGAGCGCCATGGTCACCCACGGCAACCAGAACTGGACCACCCAGATTACCGGCACCGCCCCCGCCATCCAGAACATCTCCGCCCTGACCCTGGCCGAAGGAAGGTTCTTCACCGAAGACGACGACACGGCCGCCAACGCCGTGGCCGTCCTGGGCGAAACCACCTACGAGAACCTGTATCCGGCGGGAGCGGACCCGGTGGGAACCCAGATCATGATCCAGAACATCCCCTTCACGGTGATCGGTCTGCTCCAGGCCAACGGCGCCTCGGCGGGCGGCTTCAACCAGGACGACGTCATCTACGTGCCGCTGAAAACGGCCCAGATCCGCCTGACCGGCACCACCTACGTCTCCCGCATCGAGGTCCAGGCGACGGGTAGCGACCAGGTCAACACCGTCGTGGACGAAGTGACCACCCTCCTGCAACGCCGGCACAACATACCGACCGGCGGGACGAACGACTTCAACGTCCAGAACCTGGCCCAGATGCTGAGCACGGCCGAAGACATCTCCCGCATGCTCACCCTTTTCCTGGCCGGCGTGGCCGCCATCTCCCTGATCGTGGGCGGCATCGGCATCATGAACATCATGCTGGTGGCGGTGACCGAGCGGACGCGGGAGATAGGCATCCGGATGTCGCTGGGCGCCACCCAGCGCGACATCCTCAACCAGTTCCTGACGGAAGCGCTCTTTCTCTCCTTGGCCGGGTCCGTCATCGGCGTCCTGTTGGGCTCGATCGGAGCGTACCTGTTCGCCACCCTGGCCAAGATGGCGGCCCCGGTATCGGCTTTGTCCATCGCGGCCTCCGTGGCCTTCGCCGCCTTTACCGGCATCTTCTTCGGCTATTACCCGGCGCGGCGGGCCGCCGCCCTGAACCCCGCCGAAGCCCTGAGTTATGAGTAGATCCCCCGAACCTGCCCATGGCGCGGGAGGGGCGATCCGCCCCTCCCCCCTCTTTTCCCGCCCGCGTCCCGCGCCTTTCCCACCACCCTATGGAGACCGCGGCCCCGGGGTCAATACAGGTTACTGTTTTCGGTAAACAGATTATGCTTCATGCGGAACCTGACCAACACTTCCCGGAAGAAACTGTACAATTCCTGGTTACCGACATCCTCCCCCGAGTTCATGTTCAATCGGTGGAACTCCCTGAATTTAGCAAAAAGCCTGTACTGTGAATTCAAAATGAAGAATAGCCTATGAAAAATGTAGTCGTTGAACCTGGGATTGTATAACATGTTAACCAACACGTAGCCGCCTCTTAACACATACTTCGCCAGACCGTTTGCCATAAAAAAGTTATAAACATCCTCGGAGTATAGCCACAAAAAGTACAGGGAATACTTGTATCTCTCGTTTCTTTCCCCCAACGCCCGATTCACGACAACGGGAAGGGTATCCATGGTCACGCTCACGCCGAAGAACAATTGGCAGTACTGATCCAGGTACTGCCGCAGGTTGGAAATATAGTCTTCCCTGCTAAAGACCCTTTTTCTCCTCTTCATAGGCAAATCCACACCTGTCCAGGATATGGGCAAACGTGCCCTGCAATCTGTTTGGGTCTCCCACATAATCTATCTTCCAATCCTCAAATATTTCCACCAGCGCCTTCACATCTACGTTACTGTTCTTAATTAGATAACAGCAATCATCGATATCTTTACCGGACCCCCTTCCCAATTTTGATAATATCAAGTCAATCGGGCTCAATGTAAATACTTTCAGGTTCGTCAGACCGAGATACTGTTCTCTAATTCGCTCTGCATATTCGTCAGGAAGGTTCAGAAAATCCTTGGTCGTAAAGTCTATACCATACTTATCCAAGAGATAGTTGGGAATTCGGCTCACACTGTCAATGTCGAAGGTGACCATCGGGCATTGATAACCCAATACCATGGCCGCCCCACCCGACAATACCAGGCTCATGTTCAGCCCCAGCAATTGACATTCCCTGTCCAGACGACGGAGTTTTTCGATTATCAGGTTCCTATCCAACGGTCCCATCAAGGATCATCTCCCGTAATCCAGCATATTCCATACCGGCCCCACTGTCAAGTGGCAAGCGCCGCGAAGACACAACCCCTCTTGCACCCGGGCACCCCGTATGGTATGGTGACCCTGGCACCGGAAGACAGAAGTTCACCAGGGGGAAAGAGCATTGAGGAACATCGACCTGCGCAGCGACACCGTCACCCTGCCCAGCCCGGCCATGCGCTCGGCCATGGCCGAAGCCCTGGTCGGCGACGACGTGCTCGGCGAGGACCCGACCGTCAACCGTCTCCAGGAGGAGGGGGCGCGCCTGACCGGCAAGGAAGCGGCCCTGTTCGTGCCCAGCGGCACGGCCGGAAACCAGATCGCCGTTTTGGCCCATACCGGCCGGGGCGAAGAGGTCATCCTGGACGACGAGGCCCACATCTACTACTACGAGGCGGGGGCGCCGGCCATGCTGGCCGGGGTGCAGCTGAAACCGGTGGCCGGACTCCTGTCGGAGCGGGGACCGGAAGTCCTGGAACGGGCCTTGCGTCCCGGCGACATCCATTTCCCTCCCACCCGGTTACTCTGTCTGGAAAACACCTTCAACCGGGGCGGCGGAGCGGTTTTTGCCCCGAAGTGGATGGAGAGCATGTACAACCGCGCCAAACAAGCCGGTCTGGCCGTCCATCTGGACGGGGCGCGCCTTTTCAACGCCGCAGCGGCGTGCGGTTGCGACGCCCGCGAGTTCACCCGTCACTGCGACAGCGTGATGTTCTGCCTGTCCAAGGGATTGGGGGCCCCGGTAGGTTCCCTGTTGTGCGGCAGCCGGCCCTTCGTCGACCGGGCCCGCCGTTACCGCAAGGCCCTGGGCGGGGGCATGCGCCAGGCCGGTATCCTGGCCGCGGCGGGTCTGGTGGCCCTGGAGAACATTCCCCGCCTGGTGGAGGATCATGTCAACGCCCGCCGCCTGGCCGCGGCCCTGGCCCGGGTACCGGGGCTGGAGATCGATCCGGAGCAGGTGCCGACCAACATCGTGGTGGTACGTTGCACGGGGTCCCTCACCGCCCCGGCGTTCCTCCAAAAGCTGGCCCGCCGGGGGATCAGATGCATCACCTTCGGCCCCGATACCGTTCGCATGGTGACCCATCTCGACATCACGGCCGAGGATATTGATTACTGCCTGGAAGCGTTCGCGGATATCGCGCCTTGAAGCCGCTGGTCGAATACAGTATAATCTAGATTAGACTAATCGTGATGTGTATCAATGGCCGGAGGTAGAGTCATGGCCTTCGTGAACCGGAAAACCGAACTGCAGTGGCTACAGGACGCTTATGACAGCGGCCGGGCCGGTCTGTTGGTGCTTTACGGCCGGCGGCGCGTGGGAAAAACCGAACTGCTGCGGGTCTTTTGCCGCGACAGGAAGCATGTCTTCTTCGTAGCCGACATGGCGCCCGATCGCGAACAACTGGCCGCCTTTTCACAGCGGCTGTGGGCCCAGGCTTACGGACAGGCCGATCCCGGCTTTTCCTTCCCCTCCTGGGAGGCCGCTTTCCGCTTCATGGGCAGCCTGGCCCGGCAGGAACAACTCGTGGTAGTGCTGGACGAATTTCCCTACCTCGTGCAGGCCAATCCCGCGGTCCCCTCCATCCTACAGAGAGTGTGGGACGCGGAACTGCGGGATACCCGGATCCTCTGCATCCTGTGCGGCTCTTACATCGGAGTGATGGAGCGGGAGATACTCGGATATCGAAGCGCCCTCTACGGCCGGCGCACCGGCCAATACCTGGTCGAGCCCCTGGGTTTCGACAATGTGGCCGCCTTTTTCCCCGGACGGGATCCGTCCTGGCTGGTGGAAGCCTACGCCGTGCTGGGCGGGGTACCGGCCTACCTGCTGGAGTTTGCCGGCGAACAGGACTTGTTCGCCGGTTTGGCCCGCCGCGTCCTGCGCCGCGGCAGCTTTTTGTACGACGAACCACGATTTCTGCTGATGCAGGAACTGCGTGAACCGGCCAACTACTTCGCCGTCCTGCGGGCCGTTGCGCACGGCAAGACCCGCTTGAACGAAATCACCCAGGCGGCGGGTCTGTCCGACCGCGGGACGGCCTCCCGCTACCTGGACGTCTTGCGCGACATGGGCCTGATCCAACGGCTGGTGCCGGTGACCGAAACCAATCCCCAGAAAAGCCGGCGCGGTCTGTACCGTTTGCAGGACCAGTTCCTGCGCTGCTGGTTCCGTTTCGTCTTCCCGAATCGAACCGATCTGGAAGAAGGCGAAACCGGCCTGGTCCTGGAAAACAGGATCAAGCCATATTTCGCCGAATTTGTCGGACCCGTTTTCGAAGAAGTCTGCCGCCAGCACCTGCACCGGGTCGGACGACGGGGCGAACTGCCCTTTCATCCCTCCCGCCTGGGGCCCTGGTGGGACGGAAAGAACGAGTTGGATATGGTGGCCCTCAATGAACACGAAACGGCCATTCTGGCCGGGGAGTGCAAGTGGTGGATCAAACCGGTGGGAGCCAACGTATTGTTTGACCTGATGGAGAAGGCTAAAGCCGTGTCCCCCCTTCTCCCCCAGGTACCGCGGATATATTACGCCCTCTTCGCCAGGAACGGTTTCAGCGAAGAACTGCGGCAGATCGCCGCCCAACAGGACAACATCCTGCTTTTCCAAGCCAGCCAACTGCTGACGGATACCGCAGACTGACTATTTTTTCCGCTTCCGCGGCTGCCAGACCTGGAATCCCTTTCTCACTTCCTTTTCCTGGCTTGGCACGGCCGCCGGAGGAGGCGGCGGCGGAGGAGGAGGAGGAGGAGAAGAAGAAGAAGAAGGACGCGTTTCCCCGCTCTCCTCGATATCGATACCGAACATCGCCCCGATGTCCCCGTCATCGATAACCCTGGCGCTTCTCTGCCCCGACCTTTTGAGAAGCGACTCCGTCCGGTCGGCGACCACCTTCGTCACGAGGTCGTCAATGTTGACATCGCGCAATACAAAAAACAGCGCCGGGTTCTCGTCCAGACGCACCCCCACGCCGTAGAGGACCGCCGCCACATGTTTGCACATCACCGCCCAGTCGGGACAACTGCAGTGCAGCGTTATCTCCCGCGGCGCGGGGAAAAGCCCTTGCCCGCGGGCGGTGAACAATTCCGCCAGGTCCTTTGGGAAGCGGCCTTCGACGAGTTCCTGCAACGACTCTATCTTTCCCCCGCAGGTCGTGGTGACGGCCTGCCAGGTCCCCCTGTCCAACGGCAGGATGTCGATATCGACTTGATAGGGCCTGGCCTGCCTCCCCTGCACCAGGGCGACGACCTTCCCCGCGGATATCCTCAGGTCCAGTATCGCTCCGTGCCGTACGTAACTGCGGCCCCTTCCCATGCGGTTGGCATAATCGGAATAACTCTCGAGGTTGCTGTTCCAGGCCTCTCCCCACCAGGTCCGGGCCAGCTTGCGGCCGTTATGGTTGATTACGATCGGGGAGATATCGGGGTTTCTCTTCCTTAGTTTTTCCAGGCTCTTTTGGTTCCGGGCTTTCTTTTCCGCCACCGAGACATACTCAAAATCATAATAGGACATAAGAGAACATCGCCTTCCTATATGGAAAGTCGGAACAGGTCCATCAACTGTTTGTTGTCGAGTTCGGTGAGCCAGGTTTCCTGAACATCCGGGATGATCTCCTTGGTCAATTTCAGTTTATCCTCGATCATCAAATCAATTTTCTCCTCAATCGTACCCTTGGTGATAAACTTATGAACGATAACGGTCTTCTTCTGGCCGATGCGAAAAGCGCGGTCGGTGGCCTGATTTTCCACCGCGGGATTCCACCAGCGGTCGAAATGGATGACGTGGTTGGCGGCCGTGAGGTTCAAGCCGACCCCCCCGGCCTTGATCGAAAGCACCAGGAAGGGAACATACCCGTCGCCCTGGAACCGTTCGATGATATCCTTCCGTTTGCCCACCGGAGTCCCACCATGCAGGACCAGGCCATCGCGTCCGAAGACGGAGGCGAGAAATTCCCTCAACGGCTCGGTGATTTCCCTGAACTGGGTGAAAACCAGCACCCTTTCCCTCTTGTCAAAAATAGTTTCGCATATTTCCCGCAGCCTGGCATACTTCCCGCTGTCGTCTTCGGCATAAGCCTGCTGGCCAAGATACTGGTCGGGGTGATTACAAATCTGTTTGAATTTAAGCAGGGAAGACAGAACCAATCCTTTCTTCTCGATACCCTCCCCGGCGGACACCAGCTTGGTCTCCAGGTCCCGCACCAGACCACTGTATAAAGCGGCCTGTCTTTTGGTCAGCGTGGCGTACGTCTTCATTTCCACCTTGTCCGGCAGGTCGGCGATCACGGCCTTGTCGGTCTTTAATCTCCTCAATATAAACGGCCCGACCACTTTCTTTAACCGCGCGTAACCCTCCCGGCTTTCGTTCAAGCGCCTGGTGAAATCAGCAAATTCTTTGGCGCTGCCCAGAAGCCCCTTGTTCAGAAAATCGAACAGGGACCACAGCTCGGATAGACGGTTCTCAATAGGCGTGCCCGTCATGGCGATCCGGTAAGCCGCTTTCAGTTGTTTGACGAGCCTGGTCTGCCTGGTCCCCGGGTTCTTGATGGCCTGGGCCTCGTCCAGCACCAGGGTATGCCAGGATACCTCTTTCAACCATTCGTATTTGCCGAGCATACCGTAGGTGGTCAGGAACACGTCGTGGTCCTCCAGTAACTCCTCGCCACCCGGGCCGTTTTTGTTCCCGGACGGATGCAGCACATAGTATCGCAACGAAGGGGCGAACCGGGCCATTTCGGCCAGCCAGTTGCTGACCAGCGAGGCGGGAACGACCAGAAGCGTCTTTTCCGGTCCGCGATCCCGGACATGGTTGAGAAGGGCGATCACCTGCACCGTTTTCCCCAACCCCATGTCGTCGGCCAGGCAGGCCCCCAAACCCAGCGTCTTCATGAAATGGAGCCAGGCCAGGCCTCTTTCCTGATATCCCCGCAGAGCGGCGCGGAAATCCCCGCCCCCGGACACCGGTTCCAGGGCATCGGGATGCATCAGGTTGGCGACGACCTGTTGGAGCCATTGGCCGTTGGTGACCTCCAGCTCGCAGGCTTCCTCCGGAACATTGAGAACCTTGGCGGCATTCAACTGGAGGCGCATGGCCTCCATAATACTCAGATCGCCGTTTCGCGCCAGCCGCCGGGCCTGCTCGTAGGCCGCCAAGGTTTCCCTGAGCTTCTCGTGGTCCACCTCGACCCATTTGCCCTTGATGAGGGCCAGCCCCTCGGCCTGGCCCAGCAGACGTTTCAATTCGTCCGCCGTTACGCTATCATCACCCAGTGACAGCCTGACGTCAAAATCGACAAGGGCATCAAAACCTACGCGGGAAGGCGCCCTGTTGCCGATGCTTATGGACAGCCGCAGCGAACCGGATTTCTTTTTCCACCAGTTCGGCATGCGGCACAGTATGCCGGCCTCTTCATACAGCGGAATCTCCTTGAGAAAGATGTAAGCCTCGTTTGCGGTCAGGCCGATGGGCTGAAATATCTCTCCCGAATCGATAAGGCCGGCGACAAACCGGCTTTTTTCGGAGGCTTTGTTCACCGTTGACAGGAGCTCCAGCAGTTTCTTGTTGTCATTCTTGTATTCCACCAACGCGTTTTTGAGCGGAAGATGTTTCGAACGGCCGTCTCCGGCGGCACGGGAGGAATAGGTGGCCAGAAAGGCAAAAGGATAGTCATCCTTCTTGCTCTCGACCAGGTGAAAGAACACCCGGCCCACCGGGTGTATCTCCGGGTTGAACGAAGCGAAGAAACCGGCGACGGTACCGGAATAGACACCGATTTCCCTGGCAAATACCCCGCTCAGCCGCCGCCAGATTGCCGCCACCCAATCGGCATCCAGGTATTCCAGGCCGATCATGTAGGGGGCGCCATGCAAAATACTTTCGATATCAGATAATTCCGGTTCAATGATGGTTTTTTCTCTTAGAATCTCCAGGTCGGGGTTTTTGGCCAGCCCGTCGACAAAGGCGAAAGCTATGGCGCGCAGGAAACTGGCGGAATCGGACAAAGGTATGTTACGCTCGAAAAAACCCAACCGGAATAGCGCTTTATCAGCGTCTTGCCGGAATTCCGCATAGAATTTTTGCTGCAGGAGGATCTGCCTACCGTCCAGTTGTTCCCCGGCATCCTGCCAGTCAAGGTGAAATCCGTCCCGGTGCAGCAGGGCAATGAGTTCCTTGTTGTCGCCGTCATGACGAAGCAACGTGGCCACCGTTACAGCCCCTATCACACAGTTCCAATGATTTCGGCAATGAAATGCCTGATCTGAAAGAGAGCCCCTGGTTCTACCATCCCTATCAGCTCTTTTAGTGAAGACTTGTCCACCGCGCGCACCTGCTCCGTGAGGGCCAGGGTCAATTGGCCGTGGATGCGCACAGGAACGCGCCACGAATAGCGTCTGGCGCCGATGGAAAACGGAACCACCACTACGGTGCACAACTCGTTGAACGCCTCGTCCGAAACCACTACGGCATAGTGAGGTCCGGTCACCTCGTGGCCCGTGCCCCGCAAAGGGACACGGTACACCTGGCCGGGAACCGGGACGCTCACAACTCCCCGCGGTCCGCCCGATCAATGTTGTCGGCCCACTCTTCGAGACCGATTACGGAGTAAACCGCTTCCTCCTCCCTTACCTCAGTCGGGGTATTGCGGATTTCCCACCTGACTTGTTGGCGTCTCAGATCACGGGCCAAAAGGCGCAGGCCGGCCAGAAGGGTTTCCGTGGCCGTATCGAACTTCCCAAGGTCCCGGCAAAGGGCCAGGAGGCTCTCGCTGTCAGGATCCAGGCGCAGACTGACGATGGTTCCTTTGGCCATGCCTTAACCCCTCCTCATCATCATTATGGTACTACAACAGTATTACAAATGCAGGTGCCACTTGAACATTATGGCGACCATTGGGCGCCCCGACCGCCACGCTGTCCCGGGATTCCCGGCGCCGTCGTCCCGCCGTCCTATTCCAGAAAACAGCTGTTCCCGATGAACTCGCGCACGATGGAGTTGGCCGGGACCTCCCCGGCGTCGAGGGAGACGAAATAGCTCAGGAACTCGCGCAGCCGGCGCGCTTCGGAGTGCTCGGGGAACCCGGGCGTGATTTCGGCCAGCAGGGGATCGGCCACCTCTTTCAGAACGGCCAGTTCGTAGACCAGGGCCGAATTGAACATGACGTCGGCGCTCTCCTGGAACGGGAAGATGTTTCTCTCCTCCCCCCGCCGTACCGAAGGCCACATGGCGATGGTGTTGCGGGCGGAATTGCCGCGGCAGCGGTAATCCCGCACGATGCGCCGGATGATGCGCAGGTCGGTGGTAGGGATGCGGTTGTGGTCGTCCAGGTTCAACTGGGTCAGGGCGCTGACGTAAATCTTGAACTTGCGTCCCAACGGAATGGAAGCAGTCAACCTGTCATTCAACCCGTGAATACCTTCCACCACGATCAGGTCGGTTTCCTTTAGTTTCAGCACCTCGCCCCGGAATTCCCGCCGCCCGGCCTTGAAGTTGTAGTAGGGCAGTTCCACCTCTTCGCCCTGAATCAGCTTGATCAGGTGGTCGTTGAACAGGGCCCGGTCGATGGCGTCCAGGCTTTCGAAGTCGTACCGCCCCGCTTCGTCCAACGGCGTCTTTTCCCGGTCCACGAAGTAGTTGTCCAACGAGATGGGCACCGGATGGATGCCGTTGACGCGCAGTTCCGTGGCCAGACGCTGGGCGAAAGTGGTCTTGCCGGAGGAAGTGGGGCCGGCGATGGTAACGATGCGGATCCGGTCGATGTTGCCGGCGATCAGGTCGGCGATCTGACCGATCTTCTTCTCGTGAAAAGCCTCCGCCACCCGGATCAGTTCCGGCCCTCCCCCGCTCTGCAGCACCTTGTTCAGGGCCACCACGTTGCGCACGCCCAGCACCTTCCCCCATTTCTCGGCCTCGAAATAGATGTTGGCCAGTTTACCGTGCTCCACGTATTCCGGCAGCACCGCCGGGTCGTTCTCGCGGGGCACTTCCAGGATGTAGCCGGGCAGGTAGAAGCGCAGCCGGAAGGTCTGCAAAAGCCCCGTGTCCGGTACCATCGGTCCGTAGGAATAGTCGTGGAACCCCCCGCAGGTGTATATGTCCACCTCCTGGGAATGGCGGTAGCTCACCAGGTCGGTCTTTTCGGCCTGCCCGGAATCGGCCAGCAGTTTGATCGCCTGGTCCTTGTGCAGCCGCCGCCGGACAATGGGTTCCCGGGCGGCGATGATTTCCCGCATGCGTTCCTCGATCAGTTTGATGTCCTGCTCCCGCAGGGCCCGGCCCACGTTGATAGCGCCGTAAATGCCGTTACCCAGGGAGTGCTTGACCGTGACCGCGGCTCCCGGAAACAATTCGCCGGCGGCGCGGACCAGCACCATGACCAGGGACCGTACGTAGATGCGCCGGCCGTCCTCGTGGCGGTAGTCCACAAATTCCAGATGGCAGTCCTGCTCCAGCTCGAACGACAGGTCCTTTAAGGCGTTATTCACTCTTACGCCCAGGATGGGCCATTCGTTTTGACCATGCCGGACGGCCACCTCCAGCGCCCTGGTTCCCCGGAGCACGGACATGGTGCCGACACCGGCCACGTCCACGGCGATGTTGGCTGACAGGGCCTCCCGTGCCGTCGCTTCCACGTCGTATCCCCCCGCGCGAAAAATACGCCATATATAGATATTCTTCGCGCTCCGTCGCCGGTTCCCCTGCCGGGGGAGGGGAATCCCTTACCAATGCGTATTCTGTAGTCAATCTTCCAATGGAGTAAGATACTGGCGAAACCAGACAGCACTCTGCTCAATACCCCAAAAGCCGTCGGCGATAGCGTAAACGATCTCCAGCACTGCCTGCCCGGGCGCCTTGACCCGCCACCCGCGGGACTCGACGAAGAACAAGGCAAGCACCAACGCCGTTCTTTTGTTTCCCTGGACAAAGGGATGGTTGCGTATCTAGACCCCACAACAAGGTAGCGGCTTGCGTGGCAAGATCGGCATTGGAGTATAGGGCGGCAAATGCGGGACGTGCCAGGGCGGATTCGAGAAGGCCTTTATCTCTTAATCCCCGGGGCTCCAATGGATATTCTGACATCACCATGTCGTATATTTCCAAGGCCTCTTCGACGGAAACCACGGATGTTATGGCCGTTCGTCTCTGGCCAGAGCGTCCAGAACCGAGCGATGGCGCTTTATCAGGTCTTTAACCATGGTCTTTTGCCTGAGTGACAGCCCGGGCCGAATCGTGGCCGGCTGCACCAACAGGCCCTCTTTGGTCGGCTCCACCACCACCGTACTCCCGAGTTCCAGGCCGTAAGCCCGCGCAACTTCGGGCGCGATGGTCACACCCAGGCTGTTGCCGATGCGAATCACCTTCTGTGCCACTTCGACGCCCCCTCCTCATTCTGATTATAACAATTATAACCGACCGGACGATGATTGTAAACCTTGCCGGACCACACCGCGAAACGATCCCCGGAACAGGGCTGACCTTACGCTGGTCGCGGCGATGGCACTGGTCCCGGTGGCCGCCGCCACGGTAGGATTCAACCGGTAGGCCTGAGGTCGGCGGCACCGGAAGCAGGAGAAAAGAAATGAGGCCGGTCCGTTGGTGGACCAGCCTTGCGGCGGCGGAAACCAGTGAGCGACGGCCGATCCTGCAATTTTTGGGCAACTCGCCGTATATAAGTAAAATATTTGGCACATGTATCATTGTTTCGAGATTCTTGATCCTATTGACATAACAAGGATCGTGGGTCCACATTTCTAACTTCGGCATACTCCGAATTTTGGACGCAAGCACGCCTTTTAGCGTAGCCTTGCGGGCAGACAGAGGATAGAGTCCGCCATGCCAAATCAGCCGAGGGTACCTCAATTCCCGGGGAAGCCCTTTTGACCTATTCCCAATCCCCCACCGTCTGCACCTCCAGGGCCAGTTCCACCCCGCTTTTGCGCAGCACCATCTCGCGTACCGTGTTGATCAGGCCCCACACGTCGGCGGCGGTGGCCCCGCCGGTGTTGACGATGAAGTTGGCGTGCCGGGGCGAAACCATGGCCCCGCCCCGGGACAGGCCCTTGGCCCCGGCCTCCTCGATCAGGCGCCCGGCAAAAGCCCCGGGCGGATTCTTGAACACACTGCCGGCGCTGGGGTAGTCCAGGGGCTGGGTTTGACGCCGGTGCGCCAGGTATTCGTCCATTTCCCGGCGGATCAGCTCCGGATCGCCCTCGCGCAGGTCGAAACAGGCTTCCACCGCCACCAAGGGCTCCTCCTTGAAGATGCTCGTCCGGTAGGCGAAACGCAGGGCCGGACCGGCGAGAACGGACACCCGGCCGGCCCGGTCCACCACGGTGACCTCCCGCACCACCTCGCTCAGACAATGATCGAAGGCCCCGGCGTTGGTCACCAGGGCGCCCCCGACCGAACCCGGTATGGTCGCGCAAAAGGCCAGACCGGCCAGCCCGCGGGCGGCAGCCTCCCCGGCCGCCGCGGCCAAGCGGGCCCCGGCGCCGGCCCGGATGAACCGTTCCCCGGTCTCGATGCGGCCCAGGGCCTGATCCATGCGGATGGTCAGGCCGCTGATGCCGCGGTCGGCCACCAGGACATTGGTACCGCGGCCCAGGACGGTTACGGGCACGGACAGCCGGGCGGCCGCCCGGACGAGGGCCACCAGGTCCTCCGGCGAGGCCGGCTCCACCATTACCTCCGCCGGGCCGCCAATCCGCCAACTGGTATATTGGCGGAGAGGAACGTTCTCCCGTACCCTGCCCTTGCAGCAGGCCGCCGCCGCGCGGGCTCTGTCACCCACTGACCAAGCACCCCTTTGCCGGTTTTCCGGAACTCACGACCCGCCCAACCCGCTGACGGCCACGGCTTCCCCCCGGCCAAGGCGGTACAGGAGTTCCCGCCCGGCCCGCCAGATATCGCCCGCCCCCAGCGTCAGCACCAGGTCGCCGGGCAATACCACCTCGGCCAGGCAATCGACCACTTCCGCCAGGGTCGGCCTGTACAGGACCACCCGGCCGTTTTGGCCCTGGAAGGCTTCCACCACCGAGAGGCCGGACACCCCCGCGAGCGGCGTCTCCCCGGCGCCGTATACGTCGCTCACGATGACCAGGTCGGCGTCGTCGAAAGCGCCGGCGAACTCACGGGCCAGCCGTTTGGTCCGGGAATAGCGGTGGGGCTGGAAGCAGGCCACGACGCGTCCGGGCGACGCCCCGGCGGCGGCCCGCAAGGTGGCCCTGATTTCACTGGGATGATGGGCGTAGTCGTCCACCACCGTGATCCCGCCCGAGCGGCCCAGAATTTCGAAACGGCGCCGCACCCCGGTAAAACCGGACAGCACCCTGGCCATGGCCGCAAAGGAAAGCCCGGCGGCCGTTCCGACGGCGATTGCCGCGCAGGCGTTCTGGAGATTGTGCCGGCCGGGCACCGCCAGTTCCAGCCGGCCCAGCACCCGGCCCCGGTAACTGACTTCCCCCCGGCCGGAAAGACCGGACAGTTCCTCGACCCGGAGGTGGAAATCGGGTGATCCGGTCAGACCGTACGTCAGGCAGGGTCCGTGGTAGGAGGCCAGGATCTCGCGCACGCCGGGATCGTCGGTGCACAGCACCGCCGTGCCGTCCGGCGGTATGCGCTCCAGAAAACGCCCGAAAGCCCGGACGATGCCGTCCCGGGAACCGTAGTGCTCCAGGTGGTCGTCCTCGACATTGGTCACCACCGCCACCCTGGGATCGAGCAACAGAAAGGAACCGTCGCTTTCGTCCGCCTCGGCCACCAGCCACTCGCCCTTCCCGGGGACGGCGTTGCCGCCGAGGGCCGGCAGGTCGCCACCCACCAGGATGGTGGGCTCCAAGCCGTTTTTCTGAAAAAGAAGCGCTATCATGGCCGTGGTGGTGGTCTTACCGTGGGTCCCGGCCACCGCGACGCCCTTTTTCCCGGCCATCAGGGCGGCCAGCATCTCGCCCCGCCGGACCACCGGGATACCGCGCGCCCGGGCCGCCCGCAACTCCTCGTTCTCTTCCCGGACGGCCGAGGACACCACCACCCGGTCGGCCCCCTCCACCTGGCGGGCGCGATGGCCCGTGTAGACCACGGCCCCGGCCGCCTGCAGACGCTCGGTCACCGGGGAGGCCTTCAGGTCCGACCCGCTTACGCGAAAGCCCTGCGCCAGCAGGATGTGGGCGATACCACTCATCCCCACCCCGCCGATCCCGATAAAATGAACGTGCTGCCCTGCCTCGTGCACCGACTTCCATCCCCTTCCGCAGAGCAAAAGACTTTCGCTGTATGTTATGGGCGGCGGTCAAAGGTCGTGACCGTCCCCCGGCGCTGGGGTCAGGAGCTACCGGACGACACCTCCGCCAGAAAATCCAGGATGTCGGCCAGGGCCTGCGGGCGGCCCAGGGCCGCCGAGGCACGGCTCATCCGCCCCAGTTCGCCCCGGTCCCGCCGCAGTTCGCCGATGGCGTTCCAAAGGACCCCGCCGGAGAGTTCCCGGTCCAGGATCATCCGCGCCGCCCCGGCCGCCGCCAACTGTTCGGCGTTGGCCTGCTGGTGGTTTCCGGCGGCGTAGGGATAAGGCACCAGGATGGCCGGTTTCCCCAAAACGGTCAGTTCGGCGCATGAAGCGGCCCCGGCCCGGCATACCACCAGGTCGGCGGCCGCCTGCAGATCGGCCATGTCGTCCCGGTAGTCTTCCACCTTAACATTCCCATATTTAGCCAGGTTTATGCCCCGCTCTTCCAGCCCGGCCACGAACTCCGCATATCCGGCCTGGCCGGTCAGGTGCATGACCGCCGCCTGCGGCTCGCCGCCCATGGCGGCGACAACGTCGAGCATGGCCCGGTTGAGGCTGCGGGCGCCCCGGCTCCCCCCGAACGATAACAGAAAAAAGGTGTCCGGGGCAAGTCCCAGGCGGCGACGCGCCGCCGCCCGGTCGGCCGCAAGGATCTCGGGCCGGACCGGCAGCCCCGTGCATCTCACCCGCGCCTTGCGGAAACGGGGGGCGGCCGCGGGAAAGGTAACCGCCACGCCGTTGACCAGGCGGCCCAGCCAACGGTTGGTCAGGCCGGGCACCACGTTCTGTTCGTGGATGAGGGCCGGGATGCGTAGGAAACGGGCCGCGCACACCACCGGAGCCGAAGCGTAGCCGCCGGTGCCCGCCACCACCGCCGGACGAAACCGCCGCAGGAGGCGCACCGCCTGGGCCGCCCCCCAACCGGCTTTGGACAGGGCCGCCAGGTTGCGCCAGGTGAGGGAACGGGAAAGACCGGCCGAGCCCACGCAGGCGAAAGGGATGCCCGCCCGGGGCACGATTTGGGCTTCCAGGCCGCCGGCGGTGCCGACGTAGAGCACGGTGCCGCCGCGTTCCAGTACCCCGCGGGCGATCGCCAGGGCCGGATAGACATGGCCGCCGGTACCCCCGCCGCTCACCACCACGCGCCAGCCGCCTTCGGTCATCGACAACGCCTACTTCTCCGCACAAAAGCGGGAAATATTGAGGAGAATACCCGCTCCCAAAAGGGTGAAAACCAGCGAGGTACCGCCGTAACTGACAAACGGCAGGGGGATGCCGGTCACCGGAAGGCTGGAGGTTACCACGCCGATGTTGATGACGGCCTGCAGGGTGGTGCCCGTGGTCAGGCCGGTCGCCAGCAGGCTGGCGAAGGGATCGGGGGCGGTGACCGCGATCCGGTAGCCCCGCCAGGCAAAGATGCCGAATAACGTTATCAGTATCGTCACTCCCAGGAAACCCAGCTCCTCCCCCACGATGGCGAAAATGAAGTCGGTGTGGGAAGCCGGGAGCCACAGGAACTTCAGCTTGCTCTGTCCCAATCCCACGCCGAACAGGCCCCCCGAGCCGAGGGCGTAAAGCGACTGGATGATGTGGTAACCGGAACCCTGGGGATTTTTCCAGGGATCCCAGAAGGCGAGGTAACGGGAGAGCCGGTAAGGCGCCGCCACTATGGCCGCCGCCAGCGCCGCCCCGCCGCCGAGCCCCAGAACCCCCAGGTTTTTCAGACTGGCCCCGGCGGCGAAAAACATCACCACCACCGTGGCGGCCAACGTCACCGCCGTACCCAGGTCCGGCTCGAGGATGATCAGTCCGCAGACCACACCCAGAAGAACCAGGAACGGCAGAAGGCCGCGCCACGTCCGGACGGCGTCGCGCCGGCGGGAGAGTCCGAAGGCGCAGAACACGGTCACGCAAAGTTTGACCAGTTCGGACGGCGTGAAGCGCAGGGGGCCGATCAGGATCCAGCGCTGCGCCCCGTACACCGTCTTGCCCACACCCGGAATCAGCACCACGAGCAGCAGGACGAACCCCAGCGCCAGGGCCGGCGCGGCCAGCCGCCGCCAGTTACGGTAGTCGAAATTCATGGCGAAAACCAGGGCCACGAGGCCCAGCACGGCCCAAACCAGCTGTTGCTTGAGAAAGTAGAAGCTGTCGTGGTAATTGACCAGCGCGGTATACATACTGGCGGAGAAAACCATGACCACCCCGAAGCCGACCAGGGCCAGCACCGTGATGAAAAGGGTGAAGTCGGGCGTCTGCCTCGACATATTTTCGACCTCCTACCCGCCGGTTCCTGCCACCTCACGCGCCAGCCGGCAGAACTGGTCGCCGCGCTCTTCGTAGTTCCGGAACATGTCCCAACTGGCGCAGGCCGGAGAAAGAAGCACGGTGTCCCCGGGGGCCGCCCGCGCCGCGGCCAGGGCCACGGCCTGGGCCAGATCGCGCGCCCGCAGGACCGCGGTGAAACCGCACCCGGACAGCGCCGCCCCGATGTCCGGGGCCGCCTCGCCCAAGAGGATCACCAAACGAACCCTTTTGGCCACTTCGGCGGCGAAGGAAGCGAAATCGCCGCCTTTGTTGCGTCCGCCGGCGATCAGAACGATGGGTCCGGCAAAGGAACGCAACGCCGTGACGGCCGCCGCGGGATTGGTCCCCTTGGAATCGTTGACCCAGCGCACCCCGCGGTGCTCAAGCACTGTTTCCAGCCGGTGGCGCACCCCGCCGAACGCCGCCAGCCCCGCGGCCACGGCCGCGGTGGGAATGCCCGCCGCCCGGGAGGCGGCCACCGCGGCCAGGGCGTTGGCCAGGTTGTGTTCACCCGGCAGGCGGAAATCGGCCACCGCGGCCACGTCCTCCTCGCGGCCGTCCAGGCGGCAGAGGATGCGGCCGTCCCTGACGAAGGCCCCCTCCTCCGGCTCCCGCCGGGTGCTGAAAAACAGGACCCGGCCGTGGCAGCGGGAGGCCCGGGCGCGGGTTGCCGGATCGTCATCGTTCAATACCGCCGCATCGGTCCCCGTCTGGTTGGCCAGGATGCGGGCCTTCGCCTCCTCGTAGGCGGCCATGCCGCCGTGCCAGTCCAGGTGGTCGGGTACGATGTTCAGCACCACCGCCACGGCCGGCCGGAAACGGTCCGTCGTGGCCAGTTGGAAGCTGGACACTTCCGCCACCACGAGGGCGTCCCCGGGCAGGTCCGCCACCCGGGCCACCAGGGGCACCCCGATGTTGCCCCCCACCAGGGTGGGCCGGGCCCGTCCGGCGATTTCGCCGATCAGGGCGGTGGTGGTGGTCTTCCCGTTGGTTCCGGTAACGGCTATGATGGGAGCCCGGCAAAAGCGCCAGGCGAGTTCCAGTTCCCCGATCACCGGTACGCCGGCCTCGCGGGCCCGGGCCAGGACCGCTTCCCGCGGGGGTACGCCCGGGGAGGTCACCACCAGGTCGAAGCCGCCCGGACCGGGATAGCCGCCGGCATGAACGGTCACCCGGGGATCGAGGCCGGACAGTTGCAGTTCCCCGGGCGCCTTGGCATCGGTGAGGGTGGTGAGGGCACCGTGCGCCGCCAGGAAGTTGGCCGCGGCCAGACCGCTCAAACCCGCCCCCACGACCAGCACCTTTTGTCCGGACAGTTCCAATCCGCCCACCCCCCTCATACCCGGCCCTGGCCATACAGCCCGGCCAGGCCCGCGAGCGCGAAGACCAGGGAAGCCAGCCAAAAGGTGTAGACCACCCTGTTTTCGGACCAGCCGCCCAGTTCGAAGTGGTGGTGCAGCGGGCTCATGCGAAAGACGCGCCGGCCGGTGCTCTGGAAGGAAATCACCTGGATGATGACCGAGAGCGCTTCCAGGACGTAGACCCCGCCGGCCACCAGGAAAAAGACCTCGGTACGGGTCAGGACGGCGGCGGCGCCCAGGGCGCCCCCCAGGGCCAGGGATCCGGTGTCCCCCATGAACACCCGGGCCGGATGGCGGTTGAAATAAAGGAAACCGGCCACTCCCCCGGCCAGGGCGGCCATGGTGGCCGCCACGCCGGCCTTGTCCACCGCCAGGGCCGCCGCCGCGAGGGCCAGCGCCACCCAAAAGGTGACCCCGGCCGCCAACCCGTCCAGACCGTCGGTCAGATTGACCGCGTTGGCCATGCCCACCACGATGAATACGGTAAACAGCAGGTAAAACCAGAAACCCAAGTCCCAGAAAACCCCGTGCCCCAACAGCAGGCCGCTGAAAGGCAGGGCCAGGGCCGTGCCCCGCCCTTGCGCGAAGACGGCCAGGAGCACCAGCACCACGGCCAGGAAAACCTGGCCCAGGAGCTTTTGTCGCGCCTTCAGTCCCAGCGGCCTTTTCAGGGCCACCTTGAGGTAGTCGTCCAAAAAGCCGATGAGACCGAAGGTCAAAGCCGTGAACAGGATCAGGAGCGCCTCCGGGCTGCGGTTTTCCAACACCACCACGGCGGCGGTCAGCCCGCCCAGGAAAGCCAGCCCGCCCATGGTGGGGGTGCCGCTTTTGGCCTTGTGCCGGGCCGGCCCATCGTCGCGTACCTGCTGTCCGGCCTTGACGCGGGCGAGCCAGGGAACCAGGACGAGCCCCAGCCCTATGGTCACGGCCAGCGCGAGGAGAAAGGCATAAACTATGGACACCCGGCGCACCTCGCCTTCAGGCCGGCCACGATCTCTTCCATATGCATGCCGCGCGACCCCTTCACGAGCACGGCCCCGTCCTCCACGTCCGCCAGGACCGCCAACGCGGAGCGATTGTCCGGCACGGATACCACGTTCGCCAGCCCCGCTTCCCGGGCCCCGGCGGCGATCCACCGGGCCCGCTCCCCCACGGTCACCAGGAAGTCGACGCCGTGGCGACGGGCCGTCGCCCCGACCGCCCGGTGGCCGGCTTCGGCCAGTTCGCCCAGTTCCAGCATGTCGCCCAGCACGGCCACCTTTCGTCTGTCCCCGGCCAGGGCGGCCAGGGTTTCCAGGGCGGCCCCGGCGGAGGTGGGGCTGGCGTTGTAGACGTCGTCCAGGAGCAGGATGGGCCCCAAGTCGCTGACGTCGAGGCGCATGGCCGACGGCCGCAATCCGGCCAGACCGCGGGCTATGTCCTCGAATCCGAGTCCCAGTTCACGCCCCGCGCCGATGGCGGCCAGGGCGTTGACCGCGTTGTGGCGTCCCGGCAGGGGCAGGAAACAGGTGTGGATCCCGTCCCCGGCCCGCACTTCCAGCCAGGCCCCGTTGCCGGAGGGCCGGTAGGAGGAAAGGCACCAATCCGCCGCCGGCGCCTGGCCGTAAAAGAGCACCTTGCCCCGGCAGCGGGCCGCCTCCCGCACCAGGTGGGGGCTGTCGGCGCCCAGGAGGGCGAAACCCTCCGGCGGTATGTGATCCAGCAACTCCCCCTTGGCCCGTGCGATGTTCTCGATTGATCCGAGGAACTCCAGGTGGCTTTCCCCTATCGTCGTGATCACCCCGGCCGTGGGGCCGGCCAGCCGGCACAGGTGGTCGATTTCCCCCGGCGCGCGCATGGCCATTTCCAGCACCACCGCCTGGTGGCAGGAGCGCAAGGCCAGAAGGGTCAGGGGCAGCCCGATCTCGTTGTTGAAGTTGGCCGGCGTCTTGTGCACGCCGAGGCGCGTCCCCAGCACGGCGGCGATCATGTCCTTGGTGCCGGTCTTCCCGACGCTGCCGGTCACGGCGATGACCGGACCGGCAAAGCGTCGCCGGTGCCAGGCCGCCAGCCGCTGCAAGGCCGCCAGGGTGTCGCCGGTCAAAAGGAGCGGGCCCGGTGTCCCCTCCACCGGGCGGCTCACCACCGCCCCGGCGGCCCCCTTTTGCCGGGCCTGGCCCACAAAGGCGTGACCGTCGAAACGGTCACCGGTAAGCGCGAAGAAAAGTTCACCGGGTGCGATGGTCCGTGAATCCGTACTCACACCCGTAATCACGTCGTCCGGGTTTCCGCCCGACAGCACGGCCCCCATGGCCGCGGCCGCGGCGCCCAGCGTAATGTCCATGTTCAACTCCCTGGGTTCCCCACCAATTCGTCCAATATCATACGCGCCTGGATCCGGTCGTCAAAGGGCAGCCGCCGGTTCCCCACTATCTGGTAATCCTCGTGCCCCTTGCCGGCAATGACCACCGTGTCCCCGCTTTGGGCCCCGGTCAGGGCGAGGCGGATGGCGGCGGCGCGGTCCGGCTCGACCACGTGCTTGCCGCCCGCCGCCCCGGCGGCCACCTCCCGGAGAATGGCCAGCGGATCCTCGCTACGCGGATTGTCCGAAGTGAGGACGCTTACGTCCGCCAGCCGGGAGGCTATTTCCCCCATGAGGGGTCGCTTGCCGCGGTCGCGGTCCCCGCCGCAGCCGAAGACCACCCAAAGCCGCCCGCGGGTGAAACTGCGGGCCGTGCGCAGCACGTTTTCCAGACCGTCCGGAGTATGGGCGTAGTCGACGAGCACGGTAAAGTCCTGCCCCCGGTCCACCGGTTCGAAGCGCCCGGGCACCCCGGTAAACTCCTCCAGGGCACGGCGCAAAATTTCCGGGGGCAAACCCTCTCCGGCCCCGACCGCGCACGCCGCCAGGGCGTTGTACACGTTGAACAGCCCGGGGAGCGGCAGCCGGACCGGCAGTGCGCCAAAGGGCCCATGGACGGTCAGCGAAGTCCCCGCCGGCCCCCCCTCCAGGCCGGAAGCCCATACGTCGGCGGGGTTGCGCACCCCGTAGCGCATCACCGGCACCCGCGACCGGCGGGCCAAGGCCTCCCCGTAGGGATCGTCGGCGTTGACCACGGCAAACTTGGCCCCGCCCTTGTAATCGGTCTCCCCCAGGGAATGGAAGAGACGCGCCTTGGCCGCCAGGTACCCGTCCATGTCACCGTGGAAATCCAGGTGATCCTGGGTCAGGTTGGTAAAGACCGCCACGTCGAATTCGATGCCGGCCACCCGGGACAGGACCAGGGCGTGCGAAGAAACCTCGAGAACCGCCGTCCGCACCTGATTGTCCCGCATGGCGGCCAACAGGCCGTAGAGGTCGAGGGACTCGGGCGTGGTCCGTTCCACGGGCCAGGGCGTGTCGCCGACCAGGTTCTGCACCGTGCCGCACAAACCGGTCGCGAAGCCGGCGGTCCGGTACAGCCAGCGGATCAGATGGCTGGTGGTGGTCTTGCCGTTGGTACCGGTAACTCCCACCACCTTCAGGGACCGGTCCGGGTGACCGAACCAGGCGGCGGCCAGCAGGGCCAGCGCCCGGCGGGTGTCCGGCACCTGCACCCAGGCCGTGCCGGGCGGCACGGCCCGCCGGTCTTCCACCACCACCGCCGGCGCCCCCCGGGCCGCGGCCTCGTTCAGGAAAAGGTGGCCGTCGGTGTTGTAGCCGCGGATGGCCACGAACACGAACCCGGGCTCCACGCGCCGGGAATCGTAAGCCAGGCCGGTCACGGCCCGGCCGTGGTCCCCGCCGCCGGCGAGGACGCTCAGACCGCCGGTGAGCTGGTCGAAGCGCAAAGGACCATACCCCCTGCACCCAGAAATCTCGCTAAGTAGTATATTATTTTACCCATTAAAATTGAATACTTTCCACTCTTACCCAGCAGGGTTTCACTCCGTCAGGGGACGGAAATTGACCCGTACGGTGGCCCCCGGTGTCAGCCGGCTGCCGGCGGGCGGATCCTGGTCGTGCGCCACCCCGCCGCCCACCGGATCCAGGGCCAGTCCCAGACGGCCCAGCAAGCCGGCCGCCTGGTCCACGGTCAGTCCCGTCAGGTCGGGAACGGCGATTCCCGGCTCACCGGTACCGGCCGCGGTATCCAGAACGACCCGGGTGCCGGCTTTGACCTCCACCCCGGGCGCCGGCGTCTGACCGGAGACGATCCAGCCCGGCCCCTGGGCGTCGCCTGTCAGCCCCGCCCTTTGCAACGCGGCGGTGGCGTCCGCCAGGGGGAAGTGGAGCACGTCGGGTACCGCCACGCGGCGCTCCTCTTCGGGCGGAGCGTAGGGCAGCACCGGCTTTTTCATACCCGGTGTCTGGGGAACCCCCAGGTAATGAAGGGTATCCTCCGTCACCGCCCGGAAGACCGGCGCGGCCACCACCCCGCCGAAATACTGGCCGCCCTGCGGCTCGGCGATCATGACCAGGACCGCCACCCGGGGATCCTGCACCGGGGCGAAGCCGACGAAGGAAGCCACGTACCGGCCGGGCACGTAACCGCCTCCCGCGCCCACCACCTGGGCGGTCCCCGTTTTGCCTGCCACCGGGTACCCCTCCACCCAGGCGTTCTTTCCCGTGCCGTTTTGCACCACCCCGGCCAGGAGCCGCCCCACCTCGCCGGCCACCGCGGCCGGAATCACCCGGTGCGGCGCGGGATCGGCCTGCTCGACCACCCGGCCGTCCGGCGCCAGGACCTGTTCGACCACGTGCGGCCTGACCATCACGCCGCCGTTGGCGATGGCCGCCATGGCCGTGAGCAACTGGATGGGGGTAACCGCGATGCTCTGGCCCAGGGCCATGGTCGCTATGTTGAGGTTGGTGGCGCGCTTTTCCGGAATGACGATCCCCTGCGATTCGCCGGGCAGGTCGATGCCGGTGTCATGTCCGAAACCGAAAGCCTGCAGGTATCTGTAAAAGCCCGCCGCCCCCAGGCGGAGGCCCATGTCCACAAAACCCGGGTTGCAGGAATTGGCCACCACCTCGGCCAGGTCCTCGCTGCCGTGGCCGCCGTCGTACCAGCAGTGGATGTACCGGTCGGCCACCTTGATGAAACCGGGATCGTAAAAACGCCAGTTGTCGTTCACCACGCCCTCGCCCAAGGCCGCCGTCAGGGTGACGATCTTGAAGGTGGAACCCGGCTCATAATTATACCATATCGCCGGGTTGCGGTCCCACACCGACTGGGACACCGCCTGCCAGGCCGACGGATCGAAAGTGGGCCGGGTTCCCATAGCCAGGAGGCCGCCCGTTTTCGGATCCATCACCATGATCGCCGCCGTCTTGGGATGATAGGTGGCTTCCACCTGGTCGAGTTCGCGTTCCACAAAAGACTGGACGGTGGTGTCAATGGTCAGTTTCAGGCTGTTCCCCGGCACGGGGGGGAGGTATTCCTGACCCCCGCCGGGTATGGCGCGCCCCTGGGCGTCCTGTTCGACCAGAATGGCTCCCCGCTGTCCGGTGAGTTGCGCGTCGTAGGCCTTCTCGACCCCGGTCAGGCCCTGGTTGTCTACCCCCGTAAAACCCAGGACGCCGGCGGCCAGACTCCCGTAGGGATATTGCCGTTCGTTTTCGGCCACCAGACCGACCCCCGGCAGGTTCAAGGCCTTGACCCGCGCGGCCGTTGGCGCGTCCATCTTCCGTTTCAGCCAGACGAAGGCCGTTTTTTGCGTGATCAGACCCAGGAGCCGCTCCGGGGCGAGGCCCGTAACCCCCGCCAGCAGGGCGGCCGTCCGCGACGGATCCTTCACCTGGGCCGGCACGGCGTAGAGCGAATCCACGGCCACGTTGTCCACCAGGACTTTCCCGTTACGGTCGAAGATGTCGCCCCTGGCGGCCTCCACGGGAATTTCCCCGGTGTGGGCCGCGAATCCCCTTTGCCCCAGTTGGGGCCCCCACAGCAACTGAATCCAGAAAAGGCGCGTCCACAAGAACAGCAGGGCCATGACCACGATCAGCAGCAAAAAGGCAGCTCGCTTCTTGATGGAGAGAGTTCCGGGCAACCGTTTTCACCACCTGGGGCCGGCGGGTACCCCCCGGCCTTTGGCCGCCCCGTTTACGGGGCGACCGTACATTCCCATTTCTATGCCCGTCCCCCCCCGGGAATGTACCAGGCGGCAAAAACGTCAGGCCGGGGGCTTGTTGACCCTTTCCTGGAAGCGGCTAACCAGTTGGCTGAAGGCGTCCAGGACCGGGTTCCTTTGGGCGTAGACCTGTTTTTCCGCCCCGGACGGCGTACCCGCCGGCGATACCCCCGTGGCGGGCGGGGCGACGCTCACCGTTATGGACCGTTGATCGGATGCTTTCACCATACCCAGTTTGGTCGTGGCCACTTGCTCCACGTAGTCCAGGGATGAGTACCGGCTGATGGAAGCATCCAGGTCCTGCGTGCTGGCCGCCAGGCTGTTCAACTGGTTCTGCAGGTTGTCCATCTGCAGGTTGAGGGCGTAAAGTTGCGAATAATAGTAGGCTACCGCCAGACCGGTCAGGAAGACGGCCAGTACCATCAGCACCAGCGAACCCTTGATCCGCAGGGCCTGCGGCCGGACAACGGAGACGTTCCTTTCCCCTTTGACGTAATCCTCGGTGTACAGGTAGTCGTCATAAGCTCTTTTCGGTGCCGCCATCAAGATCGTTCCCCTCTCCTTTCCCGGCCCGTCCCGTGACCGGCAGTTTCTCCGCCGCCCGCAGCCGGGCGCTGCGCGCCCGGGGATTGGCGGCCAACTCTTCGTCACCCGGCGTCAGGGGCTTTTTGGTCAACACGCGCACCCGGGCCCGGTGGTCGCAACGGCACACCGGCGCCTGCGGCGGGCAGACGCAATCCCGTGCCCAATCGGCGAAACAGCGCTTGACCAGGCGGTCCTCCAGGGAGTGGTAGGAAAGAACGACCACCCGGCCACCGGGCCGCAGGGTCCCTACGGCGGCGGCAAGCCCTCTTTCCAGAAACCCCAGTTCGTCGTTGACGGCGATGCGCAGGGCCTGGAAGGTGCGTCTGGCCGGGGGCGGCACCTTGCGCCCGGCCCTTCCCGGCAGGGCGTCCCGGAGCACCGCCGCCAGGGGCCCGGGG
>Ga0078972_1004302_pt1 | contig 39511 bp, 37 predicted proteins | sample YelNatPaOPGAMG01_FD_67568 | JGI IMG/M metagenome (GOLD analysis project Ga0078972, IMG submission 67568) | Hot spring thermophilic microbial communities from Obsidian Pool, Yellowstone National Park, USA - OP-RAMG-01 (SPADES assembly) (version 2) | ecosystem: Environmental > Aquatic > Thermal...
GGATATACGGATAATGCCATTGTTCATCATGGAGTTTTGAAGAAGGGAGTGGAGTTTATTCAGAAGCCTTTTACTCTTGAAAGTCTTTCAAGAAAGGTGCGAGAAGTTCTGGATAAATAGGTTGTAATCCCCTTTTTTTTCAGAGAAGATTTAGGGTTATGAGCTATCACAAACCAACCTCACCATTTGCGTTATAAACGATTTTTTCAGGCCAACTCATTTTTAATTTTAATCTATCTCTTATCGAAATTAACTCGTCTCGACTTTGAAGCGTCCTTAAATGTTTCCAGTCTACTTTAAAGGAAAATATCCTGATGAGGTTATGAATGAGTAAGATAATTTTCGTTGAAAAAATTTTTATTGACTTTTCTTTCGATTTTTATAAAAATTTTTGTAAGTAAGGGGTTGAGAAGAAGGTTTTAAGTGGAAAAAATTGGGTTGATGGAGATGGGATGGTTTTAGTAGTTAGCGAAAAGCATTACACTTTTAATTCTTGAATTGGCTAATAAAAAGGAAACTGTGGGCTTGAATTTATCTGTCTTCTACCCCATGTGGGTAATTCAAAAAACTTATTTTAAAGGAGGAGGATTAATTTATGAAAAAAATTATAACGATTATAGGAATTTGTACAGGATGTTTATTAATATTGCAGTTAATAATGGCAACAGTGACTTATGCTCAATTTAAAGTAGGGGTGTTAATGGCTGCAACAGGGGTTTATGCCCCTTTAGGTGGGGCAAGTAAGGCAGGAGCACTTCTTTATATTGATCGCTTTAATGAAAAAGGAGGGTTTAAGGGCGAAAAGATAGATGTCATCTTTGAAGACTACGAAGGTGATCCTGCAAAGGCTATCACTTTGGGTAAGAAACTGATCGATGAAAAAGTGATTGCGATCCTCTGTGGAGGAAATACCGTGGGAACATTAGCCGTAAGACCTCTAACAGAACAAGCCAAAATTCCTCAGATCAATGTCTCCCCGCGTTCTCCTGTGACTGCAGAAGATCTTGTCGTCAGTAAATTTTCTTTTCAAACTGTTCATGAAAATGAAGTCGATGCCCAGAAAATTGGAGATTATTTGAAGAGTGTTGGTGTAAAAAAGGCTGCCATTCTATACGATAGTAATCAGTATGGCACATCAGGGGCCATGTTTCAATATGATTATTCCAAAAAAATTGGAATTGAAATTGTCGTAAGAGAAAAATATCAGAAAGGGGATCGAGATTTGACTCCTCTCCTCATGCCAGCTAGGAAGGCAGGTGCCGAAGCTGTTATAGTTTGGGGAACACTCCCAACCCCCGCCATTATTGCAAAGAATATTAAAGATATGGGGTGGAAGGTCTTGATGATCGGTTCTGTTGGGATGGGAAGCCCAAAGATGGTAGAGCTTGCCGGCGATGCGGCGGAAGGAGTTCTTTTTACTTCGGCTTTGAGGTATGGGAATCCATTGCCAGGAGAGAAGATCCTAATTAATGCTCATCAAGCAAAGTATGGCAAGCCACCAAGTTATTTTACAGCCCTTGGGTGGGATGCAGCGTTGCTATTGGTCGAGGCAATTAAATCGACCGGAGGGAGTAAGGATCCCTTAAAGATTCGGGATGCCCTAGAGAATATCAAAGGGGTTGAAGGTGCCTGTGGAATATATAACATGTCTCCTGCTGATCACGCGGGACTCTCAAAAGATTCCCTGCATATTATCCAAATTAAAGGTGGGAAATGGGTTCCCCTTGACTAGAGGTGGATAGTAGCAGTGGACATCGCCCAATTAATTGTCAATGGCATAACGATGGGGTGTATTTATGCCCTGGTGGCTTTGGGCTTTCATCTCATATACAATGCCACTGGGGCAATTAACTTTGCCCAAGGGGAACAGGTGATGTTAGGGGGGGTCCTTTCGGTGACTTTAATGGTCATGCTGAGGCTTCCCCTTCCCCTCGTTTTCCTCCTCACTATTATCTTCGCAGGTCTTATGGGTCTTGTCTACGAAAGAATAGCTATTCACCCTGTCTTGCATATCTCCGAACTCATGATAATTATGGGATCGATAGCCGCGTCGATCATTCTCAGGAATGGGATCTTTATTATTTGGGGAGATGAAGAGATACCATTTCCTCCTTTTTCTCAGAGACCTCCCTTTGAAATTTTTGGAGTATCTATCTTTCCACAATCTCTGTGGATCATCGGTGTCACCCTTATTACAGTCTCCCTGCTTTGGATTTTCTTTCGTTTCACATTAATGGGAAAGGCCATTCAGGCTTGTGCAAATAATCATATTGGGGCGAGGTTGGTAGGAATCAGTCCTTCAAAAATCGTGGCTTATATCTTCGTTTTTGCAGGGGGCTTGAGTGCGATTGCTGGGATTATTATGTCTCCGATTACCTTTGCAGGAGGACCCTTGGGAACCATTTTCGCTGTTAAAGGGTTTACGGCTAGCATATTAGGGGGAATTTCCTCTTCAGCCGCAGTTGTGTTTGGAGGGATCCTCTTGGGTATTTTAGAATTTTTCATTGCAAGTTATATTTCATCAGGTTATCGCGATGTGATCGCCTTAGCAATACTCATTGTCATTTTAACTCTTAAACCTGAGGGCCTTTTTATTTTAAAAAGGAAAAGTTGATAAGATGAGTCGACATCGTATCAATCTTATTATATTCCTTATCATCCTCACGTTTCCCTTGTTCGATCGAACAAGCTACCATCTTGATGTTGCTGTTCTCATTGGAATCTTTTCGATCCTCTCTATCGGTCTTAACGTTCTTTTGGGCAATACAGGCCAGATCTCGCTTGGGCATGCGGCCTTCTTCGGTATCGGGGCCTACACCAATGCCCTCCTAACGAGAGATGTGGGATTTTCCTTTTGGAGCTCCCTCCCGATTTCAAGCCTCTTTACAGGTATTATCGGCTATGGAATTGGTTTGACCTCACTGAGACTTAAAGGCCACTATTTAGCTATGGCTACTCTCGCCTTTGGGATTATCACGAGTACAATTATTACAGAATGGACAGAGCTAACTGGAGGCACTGGGGGTTTTAGGAATATCCCATACCCAGCCATCGGTTCCTTTCGATTCGACTCCGGAGTGAAATACTTCTATTTAGTATGGATATTCGTCATCTTCATATTTCTTTTTACTGAAAATTTCCTTTCTACAAGAGTTGGCAGAGCCCTTAAGGCAATTCATAAGAATGAAGACGTCGCCAATGTTTTAGGTATTAACCCTACGAAATATAAGCTAAAAATTTTTGGCCTGAGCGCCATTTATGCAGGAGTTGCCGGAGCTCTTTTTGCAAATCACTCTAATTTTATTAGTTCAGAATCCTTTTCCATCATGGTCTCGGTAAGCATTCTTTGTATGATAACGATAGGCGGACTGGGAAAGACTTGGGGTTCCATAATGGGAGCCTCTCTCCTCACCCTCTTTCCTGAAATCATCCGATATGTCGTGAGTTCTCCATTCTTTTCCCAATCCGTGCGGCGTGCACTGACTAACTATTCTTACCACCTCTTCATTTATGGAATCCTTATGCTTCTCGTCATCGTCTTTTTGCCTGGAGGATTGATTTCGATATTTCAAGGAAAAGGAGCAAGATCGCAGAATGCCCGTTCTTAAAGTAGAGGGTTTGGTAAAAGATTTTGGTGGAATAAGAGCCATTAAAAACCTGGATTTTTCTGTTCAAGAAGGACAAATAAAGGCAGTTATTGGGCCAAACGGGGCAGGGAAGACGACACTTTTCAATCTTATCAGCGGTCTTTTCCGTCCTACAAAGGGCAAAATTTTCTTTGAGGATATACCCATTCATGGCCTAACTCCCCATGAAATTTGCAAATTAGGTATTGGAAGAACTTTCCAGATAGAAGAAATGTTTGGGGACATGACCGTCTTTGAAAATATTATGTTAGGGAGACATGTCCGTTCAAAATACGAAATTTTTATTAATGGTCTTAAAACCAGAAGGGCAAAAAGAGAGGAAGCCTTAATTCAAAATAAATCTCATGAGATCTTAGAGCTTCTGGGATTAGTTGAACACAAAAATGACCCTGCCTCAAAACTTCCCTACGGAAAGCAGCGATTAGTCTCCCTTGGCCGGGCGTTAGCAACATGCCCAAAGATTCTACTCCTGGATGAACCTGCTGCAGGACTGAATGAATCTGAGACAAGACTTTTAGGACAACTCCTTCTCTCTCTTATTACGAATATGAAATTAACCATCCTTCTTATCGAACATAACATGAGATTAGTTATGGAGATTTCTCATGAGATTCTTGTCCTTAATTACGGAGAGAAAATCATGGAGGGGCCACCGGATAAAGTAAAAGAGGATCCCCGAGTGATCGAGGTCTACCTTGGATAAGATTCTTCAAATATCGAACCTCCACACCTATTATGGGCATATACATGCCATTAAAGGAATTTCTTTTTCTGTACAGGCTGGGAAAATTATCGCTTTCATCGGGACAAACGGAGCTGGAAAATCCACCTTGTTGAAAACAATTTGTGGGCTAATCCCAAGCCACTCAGGGAGAATCGAATTTAGGGGAAAAGAAGTGACCAACTTTCCTAGTGAGATATTGGTTCAGAAGGGAATAACGATGGTTCCTGAAGGGAGGCAAATTTTTACAAACTTGACAGTAATGGATAACCTGATGTTAGGGACCTTTAAACGTTTTGGGGGGAGAGAAAAGGGTGCTATTCTCAAAGATCTCGATCTCGTATTTAGGATCTTTCCACGGTTAAATGAGCGGAGATTCCAAAAAGGTGGAACCCTTAGCGGAGGAGAACAACAAATGCTTGCTATTGGTAGAGCACTCATGACAAACCCAGAGCTTATCTTGATGGACGAACCATCACTGGGTTTGGCTCCCCTTATCATAAGAGAGGTTTATAAAGCGATCCTCCAATTAAACCAAGAAGGATTGACGATTTTACTAGTTGAGCAAACAAGGAATGTTTTAGAAATGGCTCATGAGGCTTATGTCCTCCAAACAGGGCAAATAGCACTTGCGGGAACTGGTAGGGATCTCCTGAACAATACCGAGGTAAATAGGATCTACCTTGGAGGATGATACACTGAAAAAGAAAACCGAGGATCAATACTTATCAGATGTCGTTGTAATCGGTTCTGGTAATGCAGGCCTAAGCGCTGCAGCTACCGCCGCTGAAAAAGGGGCTTATGTTATTATTCTTGAGAAGAGAAAAAATATCGGTGGAAATACCATTATTTCAGGTGGAGTCTATAACGCAGTGGATCCAAAAAGACAGCAGTATCAGAATATCTTCGATTCCAAGGAGTTGCATTTTGGTCAAACCCTCAAGGGAGGAGACTTTAAAGGAGATCAAGAGTTGGTTTGGATTCTAGTTGATCGGGCTTTAGAAGGGCTTCAATGGTTGGAAAAAAATGGAATGAAATTCCAAGAACATGTCTTTACAATAGTCGGTGGGATCTGGCCAAGAAGCCATCAACCTATAGAACCTGCGGGTACAGGATATATTAAGACACTGAAAAGGCTTTGTTTTAGCTTAGGTGTTAGAATTTTGACAGGATATAGAGCGGAGAAACTTCTTTATCGAAAAGGAAGAGTCATGGGGGTCAGATGCCGTGATCTTCAAGGAAAGGAGTTTTTATTTTGGGCGAAAAAGGGAGTTATTCTTGCGACAGGAGGCTTCAGTGCCAATGTGCAGATGCGTTCAAGATATAATCCTCTCCTTAATGATATCATTCCCACCACGAATCAACCAGGAGCTACAGGGGATGGAATTTTAATGGGAATGGAGATAGGGGCTGCCGTGACAGGTATGGAATATATTCAACTTAATCCCTATTGTGAACCCAAGACCGGTAGGTTGCAAACCATTCTAACAGGAGCAGTTGAACACCTCATTTATGTTAATAATGAAGGGAATCGATTTGTGGACGAAGGGGAGAGGAGAGATGTCATTGCAGATGCCTTCTTAAGGCAGAAGAATGCGACAGCCTATCTGATTAATGATTCTCAAGACGAGTTTGTACAAAAAGGGATTACGCATTTTGGAAAAACTCCTGAAGAGCTTATCAAGAAGGGTCATGTAATAAAAGGAGATACTCTTGAGGAGCTAGCGAATAAGATAAGGGTTCCTTTTGAAAATCTAATCCGCTCGATTGAGAAATATAACAAAAGTGTCGAATTGGGTTATGATTCAGATTTTGGAAGAACATTACTAAAATACAAAATTGAAAGGCCTCCTTTCTATGCCTGTCCTCGTGTACCAGCTGTTCATTACACAATGGGTGGTTTAAAGATCAATACAAAGGCCCAAGTTCTTGATGGGAAAGGAAAACCAATTAGTGGATTATTCGCTGCTGGTGAAGTTGTAGGGGGTATTCATGGAGCGAACCGACTAGGTGGAAATGCTATTACAGAAACAATTGTCTTCGGCAGAATCGCGGGTGAGAGCGTAGTAAGGGGGTTGGATTAATATAGGAAAAATAAAGAGGGAATCTATTTTTTATTAAAGGATAGGAGGAAATAATGGTTATTGGGGATGCCTTAAGAAGATGTGCCGTGAACTATCCTAACAAACTTGCCTTCAAGGATATGTATGGAAAGCATTTCCCGGAGGGTTTAAGTTATACGTTCAAGGAATTATATGAAAGAGTGAATCGTTTGGCGAACAGTCTTCTCTGTTTGGGATTGAGGAAAGGCGATCGGGTAGCTGTCCAAACAGGTACGGGAATGGGACACATTCTTGCCTTGCTTTCCCTCGTTAAAGTTGGAATGGCCATCGCTCCAATTGATCGAACATTTACGCCCGATGAGATTACTTATCAGATTCAGGATAGCGGAGCGAAAGCCTTTATTCTTGATGAAGACATCTATCAAATAAAGATAAAAAATATCCAATCCAGACTCACCTCTGTCGATTACTTTATAGGCATCGGAAAGGAGAAGGCATGCCCTTATGATTTTGATACTCTAATTGAGGAGGGATCACCAAATGAGCCGGAGGTTAAGGTTGGGGAAGACGATATCGCCACATTAATTTATACCAGTGGAACAACCGGGAGGCCGAAAGGAACTCCTCTTAGCCACCGGAACTGGAGCTTTAGTGCTTACATATGGGCTGCCGAGCTTGGAGTTCATCCCTATACTCGATGGTTACTTGTTATGCCATTACACACTTCTGGGGGAACGGGTTTGATAATTGCTTCAGCCATTAGGGGCTCGTCCATGATCGTGACTAATCCAGACCCCAAGAAAATTCTTGATCTGATCGCAAAGGAGAAGATTACATTTACCCAATTTAGTCCGACTTTGCTGGCGAATGTAGTTCGACACCCTGATGCAAAGAAGACTGATTTCTCAAGCATTGAGCGTTGGTTTACTTCAGCAGCTCCGATTTCGGCAGAACTATTGAAAGAGGGTGCAAGATATTTTGGAGAGAAATTCATTCAGCTTTATGGAACTACCGAGACTGCATTGCTTGGTACCGTTCTAAGACCTGAGGAGGTATCGGTCGAAGGTCCTCTTTCAAAGAGGCTTACTTCAATAGGAAGGGCGTGTTTGGGATACGAGACGAAGGTGGTCGATGATGAGGGAAAAGAAGTGGGACCTGGGGGCATAGGAGAGTTAGCCGTTCGGGGTGGAGGGGTTGGGAAAGGTTACTGGAATAAGCCAGAAGCTACTGACTTCAGGGACGGGTGGTGGTATTCGGGAGATATCGTTAGGATTGATGAAGATGGATTTTATTATGTGGTTGATCGAAAAAAAGATATGATTCTTACAGGTGGAATGAATGTCTATCCCCGCGAAGTTGAAGATGTCATCGCCTCTCATCCTGCGGTCCACCTAGTCAGTGTGATAGGGGTTCCTGACGAAAAGTGGGGAGAGAGCGTGAAAGCAGTGGTGGTTCTCAAAGAGGGGGCTCAAGCTACAGAGGAAGAGATCATTGAGTATTGTAGAACTAGATTAGCCCCTTACAAGAGACCGAAATCTGTTGATTTTATAGAACTCTCCGAGATGCCTGTGGTAGGAGGAGGTTATAAAATACTGAAGAGGGAATTGAGGGACCGGTATCGAAAGCGATATGAAGAACTAACGAAGAAAAAAGTCGATCAATGGGGAGCAGTATAGGATGAATTATAGATCTCGTCAAAGGGGTCGTTGCCAGCTAAGATTAGTTCTTGGGATATTCTCGAAAATCTAGTTGCCCCTCTGTTTTTCCCTCCTTTATTCCGAGATAGATAAACTCTTTTGCAGAAGCATAGATCTTAAGCTGATTCAAAATTGATGTTACCTATTAAAAGAGAAAAATATTTTTGTTTTAAGAAAAGTATTTCCTTCCGTTTCTTTATTTTAGTGTCGAGATGGATGAATTAAAAAGTAATTAAAAGGTTTCAAAAAGAAGCCCTTTATAGGTCTATTGAAAAAAACTACCCTTTATTTTCATAAGTGTTCCCCATCTTTCACCATATTTTTAAAATCTAAAGGTGTATAGCTCCGATCCATCAAAAGATGACTCACCATTTGCGTCTTTAAATGATTTTTGATTAAATCAACAATCGTTAAATTCCACTCGAAATAGAGTTGGGATTTGATGAGATATCCTGAATGTTTCCAGCCTACTTTAACCCCAAAGTTAAGGGCCAGTGGGCCTTAAAGGAAAATATCTTGATGAGGTTATAAATGAGTAAGATGGCTTTCGTTGAAAAAATTTTTGTTGACTTTTCTTTCGATTTTTATAAAAATTTTTGTAAATGGAAGATTGTAGGGGACAGTTAATTGAATGAATTAAGTAATTAAGGGAAAATATTTTGAATTCTTGAATTGACTAAAGAGTTATTGATAAAAAATATTTTATCAAAATTTTTTAATTGAATAAATAAAAAATATATTCTATGAGGAGTGAGGAATTATGAAGGAGAGGATCAATGAGGGAAGGAGAAATGTTATTAAAGCTGCTGGGCTCACAGGTGTAGCTATTATGTGTGGTTTGAGTGAAAAATTGATTGAGGCGAGATCCGTAAGTCCTGGGTTTATAAAAAGGGCGGAAATACCTTATTGGTATAAATCAGGTGAATTAAGGGATTTTGTAAAATTATTAGATCAAAAAAATGAGTTAGTAAAAATTAAGGAGGAAGTAGATCCTAAACATGAAATTGGAAGTCTATTGTGGCAAAATGAGCATAATAGAAAAGGGGTTATTTTTGAGAATGTTCGGGGTTCGAATATACCTGTTATTGGTGGGATTTATCAAGATTGGAGAAGAATTGGCCTTTCTTTAGGGGTTACTGGTAGATTTGGCCCATATGAGATGTATGATTTATTTCGATCTGCTATGGCAAAACCAATTTCTCCTAAAGAAGTGAAGTCAGCATATTGGAAAGATGTTATTCTTACAGGAGATAGAATAGATATGTCTAAACTTCCTGTTCCCACTTTATTTGAGAGAGATGGAGGGCCTTATATTACAGCAGGAGTAGGGGTATGTAAGAATCCAGAAACTAATGCTTACAATTTAGGTGTTTACAGAATGCAGGTCATTGAGAAAGGGAAAATTCTTGTCTGGGCATTTCCAGGTAGTGATTTACATTATATTTATAAAGCATATGAGAAAATGGGAAAGGAAATGGATTTTGCAGTAGTGATTGGGGCAGAACCAACAATTTTTACAACAGCTGTATCGAAAGTTCCTCCTGATATTGATGAGATATCTGTGGCAGGTGCACTTAAAAATAAGGAGATAGAAGTCACAAGATGTGAGACGGTTGATTTATTAATTCCCTCCAGTGCAGAAATTGTTATCGAAGGTAAAATAGATCCAAAAATTAGGAATATGGATGGTCCTTTTGCAGACCATGGGGGAATATATAAGGGTGGTCCTTCTCCAGCTTTAAAGATTTCAGCAATATGCCATCGAAAAGATGCATTTTTCCATACTATTCTTTCTGGGGATTCGATGGAGCATTGTACCACATCAGAAATTTTAGCTTGTTTTTGGGCACGTAATATTCTAGAACATCTTCAATCTAAATTTGAAAGAGTGAAGGATGTGAACCTCTTTTGGCGGGATGGTGCTAAAAAATGGATTGTCGTATCCTTGTGGGAAAAAAAGTCTAATAAAGAACCTCGGGAGATTATAAAAGAAGTATTTAATTTCAGTACGGCAAGGTATCGAATGCTTCCAGTTAGCTCTTTTTTAAGGACTGCGATCATTGTGAATGAAGATATAGATATTTATGACTCAAAAGAAGTAGCATGGGCTGTTGGGACTAGACTTATTGATTGCATGGTAATAGAGGAGGATAAAGCAAAGGGCTATGAGCTTCGGATAGGTTTAGATGCTACACTACCAATAGGTGTATCATTAGAGAAATATAAAAGGGCTAAAACTAAACCAATTAATCTATAAATAAAAAGGATCGAATGTTATAAATATTACAGTGAGGCAATTTAATAATTTCATTTAATGGCAGGAAATCGAGGGGTTTCGAGACAGGTTAGTTTGAAAGGAGATGGACTTTAGCTGTGGGTTTATGGGTTTAAATAGCAATTTAAGAGCAGGCTAAACAATTTAAAAATTTCAGAATGTTTTTAATTCAAAAAAGATGATAATTTCTTTGGTTTTAAGATACTTTATAAAAATTATTACCAGGATATAAAAGTAATTATCAATGAGACATTAACGTGACTTTTTCAAAGGTCTCCTATTTTTTAGGTGGCTCGATAACTGTAATACCGCTTTCTTCTATTTTGAAACTCATTAGGTCTTCTCCAACTATAACCCGTCCATCGTATGCTTTAGCAGTAGCGTTAAGTAAATCTGCCACAGTAGGCGCCTTAATACCCAACTTTTGATCTCCACGAAGTATAATATGTGTATAAACAGCAAGTTTAGGACGAGCAGAGGCAAATAGTTTACCTGCTTCCTCAGGAGTAATATGATGTTCAATCACTGCCTTATATACTGGCAGTTTCTCAATTAACTCACTAGGAATCATGGCAACTTCATGAATTAACAAGTCTGATCCTTTAGCATTACGTTCAACATTAATATGATATCGAGTATCTCCAGAAATCACAACCGAGCGACCTCCGAAGGTAACTTTATAACCGTAAGCTGGTTTAACGTGCTCCCCATGATCTACTTCAAACGCTGTAACTACAACACCATTCTTTTCATAAACAATAATTCCTGATCCTGGGTTAACAATATCATACGCATTGAACTGAATACCAGACAATGGAAAATGTTCGTCTTCTATTCTAATCCTTCGGTCTTCAGAAAATGCATCCCATAGAGCAGACATCATTCTCTGCGTTCCAGGTGGGCCATATACAAGGAATGGCTTCTTACGCAGACCGTATGGTGTCTGTATCCAACCGGTCAACCATAGGTCAGGAAGACCATTTACATGGTCCGAATGCAAATGTGTTAAAAAATGGGCATCGATTGTGCCAAAAGGAATACCTTTCTGCCATAGCCTTATAGTTACACCACGACCCATATCAAAAAGTAGTCTTTGTCCCCCTACTTCTACTAAGGTACTCGGTCCAAAACGTTTCGGGTCAGGAGCAGGAGTTCCAGTGCCAAGCAACGTTACTAAAAAATCACCAGCCGACTTTGTTTGAGCATGTAAAGAAGCAGTAAGACAGAATACACTAAAAAATATGATAAAAATTATAATTCTTACAAATTTTTTCTTCAATAAAGTAGCTTTCATAATAGTTTTTTTTACCTCCTCTTCGTTTTTTAATATAAGTTCCTTATATTTTCTTCGTAATAGTTCTTCTTAGTTTTTCCAAAATTCTTGTAAATTAATATACCACCTCCACCAACTTGTCAATACCTTTTTTGAATTCCAATTCAGGTTTCACTTTCTTTAAGAAAACCCTTCTTTAAAATTCACCTGATTATTAAAAAGGTCATCAGTAACAGGGACGTTCCTGAAATATTAACTTACGCAAGTCCTTTCTCTACCTACTCTTTGTTGATGAATGGCGCTCGATCAAAAAGAAAGTTAAAATTTCAGCAACGTCCCTCCACCCCACACAAGCAGACCAGTCAGACCCACAAACAATTCACGATCGTTCTTCGCCCAAGTGTCGGGATCACGGAGGTAAGCACGAAATCTCCCGTCTCGACCGTGTCGTCGTGTATGAGCATCCAGGCGACCAACAGACGGCCGGCCCAGTTCGACTGAAGGGCGCGCAAGAGACCGTACTTACGGTAGCCGTTGATGTCACCAAAGTACTGGTTCTTCATGTCACGGCAGTCCTCCTCTGGCTAACGATTCAGATCAGCGGGGGCTGTAAGGCAGGCGCTGGAGTGTTTGGTTATGCAATTGATTAATACGTATCGCATAAAAGAATTGGTTTTAATCTTTTCTTTTGGTTCGAGTCACCAACTCTTTTGCATACTCCCCACATGCAATAGGAAGGGTTATATCTTTCTGAGAGGATCTTGAATAATCAAGTTTTGGATCAAAACATTGTGCCTTGCCTCCTAACCAATATCTATCAGGATTTAAAGATTCCGAGTGGGTTCTGCAACCTCCGTCAATTCCGCAAATCCCAAAGTGGAGATGGGGATGCCCATCGTTGGAGGCGCCAGATAAGCCGATCAGCTGTCCTCTTTTCACAACCTCGCCGACCTTTACAAAAACCTTTTCTAAATGCCCATAAAGAGATCTGAAGCTATCACCATGGCGAACTATGACAAAGATACCACCACAATATCGCTCGCCAGGGCATGGATCTCCAACATAATTAACTTCTCCTTCAGAAGCAGCAATTATGGGGGTTCCATATCTGATATCGTAATCAATCCCTGCGTGACGTCCCTCACCGTATGGAACAGGATCACCAAAAGAGCGGATAATATAAAAGGAACTTTCTGTTGCACAAGAGGTTAGCAACAAAGTGGTTAGGATTAGACAAAAAATTGTTGTTTTCATTTCTTCCCATCCTTGCCTAACGCCAGAATTCAGCGGTGGCTGTAAGCCATCCACTGAAATGGTTTGTTATGAGGCTGATTTAATCGCAATAATTACTGATTATTTCAAGTAATTTTTCAAGTTCTACTTCACTTAAGTCAAGAAGGGTTTTTGTTAAATTCCGCCCAGAAATTACCTCCTGAGGGTCTAAGTTTTCATCTAAAAGATAACATTTTTTTAATTCAGCAACTAATTCATCTCTTTCTTTCGCTCCCCCTACATAGTGTTTTTCGTTTAAATAGATATATATAATTCCATTTCCAATTGACATAAAAGTTATAAGACGATCTTTGCTCTTCCCTCTAAGTCCAAAAGTAGGAGATGTAGCAATAGTTGCTATAAAAAAATTTCTCTTAACTGCCCAATCAAGTATTTTTTGCAGTCTACGACCTAATTCACGGTCGGGCAAATCTGCATAAGCAGTTTTTAACTTATCTACTGTCCATTTGACATTCCCCCTATCAACAAATTTCTTGGGTTGAGTTTGACCCGCCAATCGAGGTACAAGAATCAAAGATTCTGATTCTTCCCCGTAGCATTTTAACTCTAAACCTAAAACCTCAGTATTTTGCATTTCTTTATTAAGATATTCAATTATCCGGCGCATTTCTGGCCTAAGTTCATCTGTGGCAATAATCAATCTAATTCTACCATTCCTAAGGTTCTCCTCTACCCTTCTCCAAAAATTCTCTATGTCCAGATCTCTTCCAAATTCTTCTTGTAATACTTTATCTAATTCTTTAGGAGGAGTTTGATTGCCCCAAAATTCTGTTGCTTTCTGTCTCACAACTCCTCCAGTCCAAAACTCTGTTGCATTAGCCGCATATTCTAATATCTGACCAATTACTTCTCGTCTCGATTCTGGGTTTTGGAATAACTTAGCTTCAACGAGTGTTAATGTAGCTTTTTGATCAACAAAAAGATGATCCAAAGACCAGCCTCCAACAGGCATTTCTTGCCGCAATAGAACGAAATTAGGAGGGTCATCACTGACAGGATCAATTTGTTTTCCTGGTATGATTTGAGGGTATTTCTCAAAAAGGGTCTGTAAAGCATCCTCAAGACTCTTCCCCAATAACCCTTCCCGCATGGAACGCGAAGGCAAAGGGGTTAGCTTATGGCCATTAAAATGAAATATTTCATCTGATCTATCTGTCATAAAATTTCCTCATTTGGTTTACTAAAAACCACATAACGACTAAGCTCACCTGCCGCTATGGAGCGCCAGCGGAATAGCGGTCAGGTGGAGCGATTTGTTATGTGTTATTGATCTTTTTTTCCGTTCCTACTGTCAATATGTTTCTTTGTTTCTTCTGGAATTACCTCTTCGTAAAGCGTTGCAATTTCCTTTGGTTTGGTTATCATTTCGTTTGCAATAATGTTTAGTATTTTAAAGAGTTTTAACGCCACGTCTTTGTTGTCATCGAGATTAATTTGACCTGGATGGACAGCGTTATTACCTATAACTCTCAATAAATCTAAGGCTTTTTGGATCTTTGGACTTAGTCCACCTTCGACCAATTCTTTTATATCACTATTGATATTTTTCCCCTCTTTACCAAGTTGCTTCAACAACATCTGAAGAGATAGCCTTAAGATGGCAGTAGCACCTCTGGGAGAATCCAAGAATATTTTGGCTGCCTCATTATATATTGCTTTTATTTCTTCATTCAGGTCTGCGTTTGGAGGCTCAATTGATACTTTTCGTGGATAAACCATCTCTTGTTCAACCCACAATGAATACTTGCCACACGATTGGCAAGTAGCTATAGATAGGCTTTTAGGAACCAATGAATTTATAGCATTAGGAAATTCTTCTTTTGCAGTTCCAAGAAATCCTTGAATAGCCTTTTGCTGATAATCTTGTATGTGAGTCCTGTAATCTAAATATATGTGCTCGTAGATTTTGAAGATAATGCGGCTCAATTCATAATTGCTGAACCATTGTTGTTGAGATACCACACCACAGTGTGGACATTGAAATGTATCACCACGATATTTCAGTTCGTCGTTCAAAATATCTGCTCCTTGTTGGTATTATTACACATAACAATTATTGAACTGCAAGATTCATTTTTATCGATTCTACTTATTTTGATTTGTTTTGTCAAATGAATTTTTTGAGGGTTACGGGATATGAATGACGAAGTGATTGTAAAGTATTTCGTATCATTTCAATTGGTTCTCTTTTTTAATTTCAGGACCGGTAGCCTTGTGAAAAATAATTATTTGTTTGAATTGTAATGTTATATTACGTATAATTAAGCCCTAAACTTTATTGCTTGGGGGGTGTGATGGAAGGTAAAAGAGAAGTGCTCAGTGATTTTGAGGCGTTTCTTGTAAAATTAGGGTCTGTGCCAGAAGATAAGATCAAGTTTTACCTTTCCTGGGTTAGGAGATTCCTCAGGTCCTGTAACTACCAACTCGATATTATTAACACTGAACGTATATCTCAATATCTGGATTCTCTTGAAGCCGACGAAAAGGTCAAGGACTGGCAGGTCAGGTAGGCGGCGGATGCGGTCATCCTCTATGCTGAAAAATATCTTAAGAAATCATTACAAGAGGTCCCTTCGCTAGAGTTTATCAATGTTAAGGGCTCTCTTCAATGGAAACAAACACTTGATGAGGTGAAAAATTTGATTCGTCTAAGGCACTTATCTTTAAACACAGAGAAGACTTATTTGGGATGGATTACGCGATTTAAGACTTATCTGAAGGATCGTGACCCAAAATCCCTTGAAGTCTCATAAAAAACCACCTCACTCATCTTGCTCGTTTTGCCCGTGTCTCTGCCTCAACCCAGAACCAGGCCTTCAATGCTCTCCTATTTCTCTATCGCAATATTTTAAAAAAGGAGGATGATGAGTTAACCTCTGGGGGCTGAAGGGACGTTCCTGAAATTTAAACTTTTTTTAGATCGAGCGCTATTGATCAACAAAGAGTTGGTAGAGAAAAGGTTTGAGTAAGTTAATATTTCAGGAACGTTCCCGTTATTCTACAATAAATGAGATTAAAAATTGCTCAATTTAGATAGGGTTATTTTGATAAATTTGTTATAATTTATATAAAATTTTGGGACTATTAATTATATGCTTTGAAGTTATCTGTTAGTTGATAAACCTCGCGAGCAAAAATTGATGGGGAGCCTAAAAATTACATGAAAACAATACTAATAATAGAAGATGAAAAAGACATAGTAGATTTAATTGAGTATCATTTAAAACAGGCTGAATTTTCTTTAATGAAAGCATACGATGGTGCTTCTGGATTAGAAATGGCAAAAAAAGAGAAGCCAGATTTAATTATTTTGGACCTGATGCTCCCAGAAATGGAGGGTAAGGACGTTTGCCGAGCACTCAAATCTAATCCTCTAACACAATCGATTCCCATTTTAATGCTTACTGCAAAGGCAGAAGAGATAGACCGTATAATTGGTTTTGAGTTAGGAGCTGATGATTATGTGACAAAGCCCTTCAGTCCAAGAGAGTTAGTGCTTAGAATTAAAGCTATTCTTCGTCGAAAAGAATTACAAGGTAAAGACGAAGTGATCCAAATCCGAGGACTATTAATTGATCCTGTGCGTCACTTAGTATCAATTAATAATCGGCCTATTAGGTTAACTGCTACAGAATTTAAACTTCTTTTTGAACTTGCCTCAAAAAGGGGAAGAGTTCTTACAAGGGAGATTCTTCTTGACAGGGTTTGGGGATACACCTACGAAGGTTATGCAAGGACTGTGGATACGCATATTCGACGACTAAGAGAAAAATTGGGTCCAATAGGAAATTATATCGAGACTCTTCGTGGAGTTGGCTACCGTTTCCGCGAGGAAGAGGAATGAGTATAAGATTTATTATGGGATGGATGGGCTTAATTCTCTTTTCATTATTACTTTTTTTCTTTCTCCAAATTTATTTCTTTTTTATTCATAAAATATTATTACTTGTTTCTTCCTTTTTTAGTTTTTTAATAACGATTTTCATCGTCTTCTTTATCAGCAGATGGTTTGCTCAACCTCTGGATGAGCTAATAAGAAAGATTCTTCAACTGATTAGAACTCATTTTGGGAAAACCGTAGAAATTAAGTCTTATAGAGATCTTCACACAATTTCTAAGGCTATCGAACAAATTGAGATTCAGCTGGAAAGGATGGCTAAAGAGATTTCAAAAGAGGAGGAGTATTTAAAAGCTATTCTTAAAGAAATGGTAGAAGGTATATTGGTTGTGGATGAGAAAGGAAAGATAGTTTTGGCAAACGAAGCATTAAAGAAACTCTTCTCTCTTCCCTCGGATATTTCAAATCGGACCCCTCTTGAAATCATCAGAAACGTTCAATTAGAAGAGGCAATAAGAAAAGTGCTTCAGGAAGGAATTAACCTTTCTTTCGAACTACATCTACCAAAGCCTTTAGGGAAAACTTTTGATGTCAACGTGGTAAAAATTCCATCCTCTGAAATAAATACAGATTTTAAAACACGGAGTTTTTGTGGTGTAATAGCCGTATTCCATGATATTTCTCGTTTAAAAGAATTGGAGAAAATACGCCAGGATTTTGTAGCAAATGTTTCCCATGAACTCAGAACACCTTTAACCACAATCAAAGGATATACAGAAACCCTTTTGGAAGGAGGCTTAAAGGATGAAATTGCTTTGCAATTTATCCAGATCATAAAGAAAAATTCCGACCGGCTGGAAAAGATTGTAGAAGACCTTTTAATGTTATCGAAGATCGAGGCGAAAGAGTTTCAGTGGAATATGGAAATTCTTTCGGTTTCGGATCTAATTGGAGGAGTTTTAGAATTTCTAAGGGATTCTTTTAAGAAAAAAAATATTACTGTTTCTATTAATGAAATTTCTCCTCTCCTAAAGGTTTACGGAGATAGGCAATATCTGGAGCAAGTTTTACTGAACTTGTTAGATAATTCAATAAAATATGGACGTGAAGGTGGAAGAATTATGATCTCAGCAAGAAAAATAGATCAAGGGGAGGTTGAGATTTCTGTTAAGGATAATGGAATAGGAATTCCTAAAGAGGATATACAAAGAATTTTTGAGAGATTTTATCGTGTAGATAAGGGAAGGTCTCGTGAGTTAGGAGGCACGGGCCTTGGACTATCTATTGTCAAACATATTGTCCAAGCACATGGTGGAAGAGTCTGGGTTGAAAGTATTTTAGGAGAAGGCTCAACATTCTTCTTTACACTCCCCCTTGTTAATTAGGAAGTAATTTTACTCACCTCACTCTAACCCTATCCCCGGAGGCAAGGATTAAGGCAGTAAGATTATAAATTCTCATTGGTCGTGTGTAACAAACATGTCATGCATAGATACTTAAAATCCCTGCTTTAGAAAGATTGGTTTTAACTAAAATTTAACAGTCCTGTAATTTCATTGTAAAAAAGACCTGTTATTCTCTTTTCTGTAAAGCCTTTCAATAGAAAAAAGTTTTTTAATTTCATGGGTTCAATTAGAGCTATGGGGAGGTGATAAAATGATTTAACAAAAAATTAAATAAGCTGTAACAGAATTGTAACAAAAATAAATTAATTTTAAAGGAGGATTAAAAAATGGAAAAAAGTCAAATATTGAAAAGGTTTTTCATCTTTGCTGTATTGACAAGTATGTTTTCAGTCCTATTTTTGGCAATAGGGACAAATTTGAGTTGGTCTCAAGGAAAGGTAATTAAAATTGATGGATCAAGCACAGTTTATCCAATCACAGAAGCGGTTGCCGAGGAATTTCAGAAGGCCAAACGAGGAGCTATTAAAGTTACCGTGGGTATTTCTGGAACTGGTGGAGGATTCAAGAAGTTTTGCAGGGGAGAAACTGATATATCTGATGCTTCAAGGCCTATTGTTAAAAAGGAAATTGAGGCGTGTAAAGAAGCTGGAATCGATTATATTGAGCTTCCAATTGCTTATGATGGGATTGCTGTAATGGTTAATCCAAAGAATAACTGGGTCACTTCTATGAGTCCAGGGGATCTTAAGAAAATCTGGGAACCTGCTGCTGAAAAGAGAATTACTAAATGGAATCAAGTTAATCCAAAATGGTCAGATATTCCTCTTAATCTTTATGGTCCTGGTGTTGATTCTGGAACATTTGATTATTTCACAGAAGCCATCGTTGGAAAATCAAGGTCAAGTCGGGGAGACTTTACAGCAAGCGAAGATGACAATGTTTTGGTTCAGGGTATAGCTACAGATCGAGGGTCATTAGGATTTTTTGGATACGCTTATTACGCAGAAAACACAGATAAACTGAAGATAGTCCCTATTGATGCAGGCAAGGGGCCAATTACACCATCTGAGAAAACAATAATGGACGGAACCTATCAACCTCTGTCAAGGCCCATTTTTATTTATGTAAACAAGAAGGCAGCTGAAAGGCCGGAAGTAAAAGAGTTTGTAGAGTTCTATCTTAAGAATGCATCGAAATTGGTCAAGCAAGTTAAGTATGTCCCACTACCCGATAGAGCATATAAACTTGCAGAGGAGAGATTTGCTAAGCGAATGACTGGAACAGTTTTTGGTGGAGAGCCAAAGATAGGAATAAAAATTGAGGAGCTCCTCAAATTAGAGGAGAAAAAGTGAATTTAACTTGAAAAATAGGCAATTGGGTAGAATTAAAGAGAGGGCGATTGAGGCTATTCTTTTGCTTTGCGCCCTCTCTTCAGTTTTTGTTACCCTTGGCATCGTTTTTATTCTTTTTTATGAAGCCTTTGGATTTTTTAAAGAAATCTCCCTATGGGAATTTCTTACTGGAACCCAATGGACTCCTCTTTTTGCCCAACCAAAATTTGGGATTTTACCCCTTGTTTGTGGAACTTTATTAGTAACTGGCATAGCCGTTCTTGTTTCCTTACCTATAGGCCTAATTGTTGCAGTTTATCTTAGTGAGTATGCTCCCTATAATGTTCGAGAGATTGCTAAACCTATCCTTGAGCTCTTGGCTGCTATTCCAACTGTAGTCTATGGTTATTTTGCTCTTCTTTTTCTGACTCCCATTCTTCAAAAATTCATCCCTAATCTTTCAGGTTTCAATGCCTTAAGTCCAGGTATCATTATAGGAATTATGATTATTCCTTATGTGAGTTCTGTAAGTGAGGACTCTATGAGAGCTGTTCCCATGCATATCAGAGAAGGTTCATATGCTACTGGTGCGACTAAATTTCAAACAGCCTTTAGAGTCATCATCCCTTCTGCTTTTTCAGGAATAGCAGCTTCGTTTATTATTGGTATTTCAAGAGCAATTGGAGAAACGATGGTCGTGGCAATTGCCGCTGGGATGATGCCAAATCTAACCTTAAACCCCCTTGAGCCGGTTCAAACCCTCACTGCTTATATTGTTGGAGTGAGCATTGGGGATGTTCCTCATGGGACAATTGAATATAAAACCATCTTTGCAGCAGGGGTTACTCTCTTTTTAATGACCCTCTTTTTAAATATTCTTGGCTTTTGGTTTAAAAGAAAGATTCGAGAGGTTTATTGACCGTGTTGTTCGAAGATAACCAGATACAGGAAATAAAAAAGAGAATCGCCCAAAATAAATTGAGAGATTACCTTTTTTGGATATTGGGACTCTTTTCTACACTTATTGGCTTTGTGGTTTTTTTCACCCTCATGATTGATCTCTTTATTGATGGGTTTACGCGATTAGGCTGGCCATTTTTGATCTCTTATCCTTCTCGATTTCCAGAAAAGGCGGGAATCCTCTCTGCTTGGGTAGGAACAACCCTTGTGATGATTGTCACCACTGCGACAGCTGTTCCCTTTGGGATTGCTTCGGGTATCTATCTCGAGGAATATGGAAAGAAGAACTGGTTGACCCAGATGATTGAAATAAACATGAATAACCTTGCAGGAGTTCCTTCTATTATTTATGGCCTTTTAGCACTCGGTTTATTTGTTTATTTTTTAAAACTTGGAGAGAGTATTTTAACAGGAGGATTAACCTTGGGTTTATTGATCCTTCCTATGGTTGTGACCTCCACCCGAGAGTCAATCAAATCTATACCTAACTCAATTCGTGAAGCCTCTTACGCTTTAGGAGCAACTAAGTGGCAGACAATAAAAGATCATGTACTTCCATATTCAATGGGAGGAATTTTGACAGGTGTAATTATTGGACTTTCCAGAGCTATTGGAGAAACCGCACCTATTATCACTGTTGGCGCCCTGACCTTCATTGCATTTTTGCCTTCACCTCCAATAACAATTACCTTTCCATTCATTTCCTTTAAATGGCTTTTTGATCCTTTCACGGTAATGCCCATTCAGATGTTTAACTGGATCTCACGGCCTCAAAAAGAATTTCATCTCAATGCTGCTGCGGCTGGGATTATTCTTCTTCTTATGACATTGATTATGAATGGAATAGCTATCTATTTGCGATACAAGTTGAGAAAGAAAATTAAATGGTGAAAAAAGAATTAATTTAATATGTCAACACCCGTTTCTGAAAAACTAAAGGCTGAGGTTAAAAAACTAAATTTCTATTATAATAAGATTCAGGCACTAAAGCAGGTAAACCTTACCATTGCAGAGAATAGAATCACTGCTCTCATTGGCCCTTCAGGTTGTGGTAAGACTACGTTTCTTAGATGTTTCAATCGGATGCATGATCTTTATCCTAACAACCGCTATGAAGGGGAGATCATTCTCTATCCTGATCAATTAAATATAATTGATTCCAAAGTAGATCCTATAGAAGTTCGAATGAGGATTAGCATGGTATTTCAAAAACCAAACCCTTTTCCAAAATCGATATACGAGAATGTTGCCTATGGTCTTAAAGTAAGAGGTGAAAAAAGAAAAAGCATATTGGATGAGAAGGTTGAAAGGGCATTAATGCAATCTGCTCTATGGGATGAAGTGAAGGATAGACTTAATGAGCATTCTTTCAATCTTTCAGGTGGTCAACAACAAAGGCTTTGCATTGCAAGGGCTTTGGCTACTGATCCTGAGATTCTCCTTTTTGATGAACCTACATCTGCCCTTGATCCTACAGCGACTTCGAAGATTGAAGAACTTATCATCCAGCTTAAGAAAGAAGTGACTATTATTATTGTTACACATAATATGCAGCAGGCTGCCCGTGTGTCAGATTATACTGCTTTCATGTTCCTTGGTGAAATCATAGAGTTTGATAAGACAGAGAAGATCTTTACAAAACCCTCAAAAAAACTTACGGAAGATTATATTACGGGCAGATTTGGATAAAAATTTATATTTAAACAACCTATGATTTTTAGGCTATGAGATCAGCCCTTGGGATTTCAGATTCGCAGGGAACTCCTGTTTGACATAGACCACATGAAGGGGAAGGATTTTTAAGCCCATATTCAAGGCGTTTTGTTTCGAGTTGGGAGGATCGAATATATTCTCGGCATTTATTCTTATCATGGCCATTTTCTGAGATTGCCCCTGCAGGGCATCTCGAGATACATTTCCCACACTTTCCATTTTGAAAGAAAAGGCAGTTCTCTTTAGGATGGTTATATTTCTTTTCATTTGGAATTAGTTTTAAAGAAGTTACTACACTACCAATTCTTATGGCCTTTCCTTTTGGAGTAATAAAACCATCACAAAGTCCAAATGTTCCAAGACCACAAACGTAGGCAACATGCCGTTCTGACCAAGGGGATGCCCAGCCAACCTTTTTATCATTGATATATTGGAAAGAGGGAGAAAGGGTTGGTGCTACCGCAACGTAACCAAGATTTTCGAGAAAATTTGTGATATGAATTTTAAGGGCTTTATTACATTCCTCTCCAAACTCCCTTGTATATGCCCAAAGTTTTGATGGAAATTGGTCTTCTTTACGGTTACTCTTTCTTATATCCTCAGCCGCAGGAAGAATCCATGAGATAACACTGATATTATCAAGTTCTGAGATAAGAGGAACTTTTCCTTTCTCTTTTAAAGCCTGGGAGATAATTTCTCTTGGTGTGAAATGAAACTCACCTATAATGGTCTTAAATTCAGAAAATAATGGGTCAGATCCCGAAGCGAATCCAACAATGGGTTCTTGCCAATAGAATCCGTCATCAATTTGTTTTCTTTTGTTTAGCTCACTTTCTGATATAAAATTTTTTATGAGCTGTTCTATGACCTTATTTGGATTTTTTAGAAATATGATCTTTTCTTCTTTTTCCACAACACCCTATCTAATCTTTTTCAATCTCCTTAATATAAAATCCACCTCTTTCATGGATTCCTGTTTGTTTACAGTTGTATTCTTCGATAGCTAATTTTAGGGCCTCAGCAGCCAAAGTAAAGCATGGAATTTTCTCTTTTGATGGAAGCTGTGAAAGGACTTCCTTTACGGTTTCCTCTGAAATTTTTAACGCCTCTTCGATTGTTGTACCTTTTATACGTTCAGTTAGTATAGAACTTGTAGCAATGGCTGCACCACAACCAAAGGTTTTGAATTTTGCTTCCGAAATCCTGTTTCCATTTAACTTTATAAACATTTGCATAATGTCTCCACAAGAGGCATTGCCCACTGTTCCAACACCATCAGGGTCAGGGATTTCTCCAACATTTCTTGGATTTTGAAAATGCTCCATCAATAACTTAGGATATTTTGCCATTTTTACTCCTCATCGAGAATTATTTTTATCAATTTGATTCTCCAGCCGTTTTACCCTTTCTTCTAATTTGTTATGTAGCTGAAGAAGCATCTTCATAATATCAGAAAGGGGATCAGGTAGATTTCCATGTTCAAAATCGAGTTCCTCCTTTTCAGGAGTCGGAGTTTCAACAATCCTTCCTGGAACACCAACCACCGTAGCACCAGGAGGAACTGATTTTATCACTACAGAACCAGAGCCAATTCTTGCTCCATCACCTATTGTAATTGCACCCAAAACCGTAGAGTTCGAACCAATGATCACACGGTTTCCAAGGGTAGGGTGTCTCTTTTTCTTTTCGAGGGTTGTACCCCCAAGCACAACCCCTTTATAAATTAAACAATCATCACCGATTTCAGCAGTCTCTCCAATTACAACTCCCATTCCATGGTCTATAAAAAGACGTCTGCCTATCTTTGCACCAGGATGTATCTCAATACCTGTTAGCCACCGATTAAAGTGTGAAATCAAACGGGCCGTAGTATACCATTTATGAAGATATAAAAAGTGAGCAACCCGGTGAAGCCACATCGCATGAAGACCTGGATAACAAAGGAGAATCTCAATATAATTTTTTGCTGCTGGATCCCTTTCCTTGATCGTACGAAGATCCTCTTTTAGACGTTCAAACATTCAAATCCCCTTTGAAAAAATTTTAACCTAATTATTAGCCTAATACAATTGTTAATCCACATACAAAAAATTTGAAGATTTCGCTTGACAACTAAACAAATGTATAGTATAAAATTATCTATGGGGAGGTGACTTATGGAACTTACTTCAAGACAGAGAGAAATCTTTAACTTTGTTAGGACATTTATCCGCGAAATGGGATATCCACCTTCAGTTAGGGAGATTGCTGAACATTTCAATATCTATCCCCGGGCAGCCTTTGACCATCTAAAGGCACTGGAGAAGAAAGGATATTTAAGACGAAGGGGCTCGATGTCGCGTAGCCTTGAGCTTCTTGTATTTGAGGAACCTGAAAAGAATCGAGGAAGTATCGAGGAAGAAGAAAAGAGCCTCGTTCGTGAGATCCCTATTCTGGGTAAGGTTGCAGCAGGAAAGCCTCTTTTAGCCATAGAGCATGTAGAGGGAACTATTCCTCTTCCCACAGAGTGGATAAATGGGAAAGAGGTCTTTCTTCTAAAGGTAAAGGGAGATAGCATGTCACCCTACATCCTTCCCGGCGATTATGTTGTGGTTCGCTCTCAGCCCTTAGCAGAAAATGGAGATGTTGTGGTAACACTTATTGGTGAAGAGGCCACCGTGAAGAGATTTTTTAAAAGGGGTAAAAGAATTGAACTAAAACCTGACAATGAAAGATGGGAAACTATTCAGATTGAAGAAGGATCGGACGAGGTGAAAATCCTTGGAAAAGTAATAGGGGTCTTCAGAAGGCTATAATGGGAGGAAGTTGATGGATTGGCCGTTAAGCAATTTACTCGAGGAACTAATGGCGCGGGTTGAAACCTGTCAACCGAGAAGAATCCTTTTTTGGGGAGAAGAAGCAGAAAGGATTGCTTCTTACGTGGCAGGTTGGATGGCAGGGAAGGGGCTTTATGTGATTGTCTTAGATGGAGCCAATCGATTCGATCCCTACATGGTTTCATCTATCGGAAGAAAGATGTTGATTCCAGCGAGGACGATTCTAAAAAGGATTCTAATTGCAAGGGCCTTTACCTGTTATCAGATGGCTACACTTGCAGGCGAAAGAGTGATCTCCTTTGTTTCAGAGGCTGGCCATCTTTCTTCAGAAACCGAAGGATCACCTTTTTCTTCAAGGCCAAATCTTATCCTTATTGGTCCATTGAACACTTTTTTGGATGAAGATGTGCGCGAAGGAGAAGCTCGAGTGCTCTTTGATAGATTGCTTCGGAGAATGGAGAAGATGTCAACTAAAGGATTTAGGTTTTTCATGTTTCAATCTGATTATCCTAAATCTGGCTTTCTTCCTTTAAACCGTTGGAGAATCAATAATAGGGAAGTAGGATTAGAAACGAGAAAGTTTTATTTGATGAGAAGACTTTTTTTGTTTTCTGATTTGGTCTGGAAGATAAGCTTAGAGGATGAAAAACTAAAGATCGTTCTTGGCAAAGACTTCATTAAAAATAGCGCATTAAATCTTAAACAGACAGTTTTAGGTTCAAGAAGAATTGAATATTCGAATTTTTAGGGGGTGCTTATGGGACGGACCGTTCTTCCTTTCAGCCAAGTACTTGAGCAGGAAGTTCAGGAATGGAGGAAGTTTAGGCGTGGATTGAGAAAAGAGGATCAGGAGTTTTTGGATCGACTTTTCGAAAAGGCGAGGCTTCATGTTCAAGCTGGGGTCTATGCCTCAAGGCCATGGCCTTTTGAAACGATTTTAATCTCTATTCTCATTGAGCATGAGAAGGCCTTGGTTGAACTAAGGTCGAAACTAAAGGCCTTGGAAGAGAGGCAAGAAACTATTTGATCTTTCGAGAAAGACTTATAACAAATTGGTATATGTTCTGGTAAAGTTATGCAACTTCAAGGATGGCTTTTTGATCTATATCCACTCGACTCTTCCATGATTCTATGGATCAAAGATGGAGATGGATTGATTTACCGATTAAAAGAGACTTTTTATCCTCGATTCTACGCAAAGGGGCGTAAGAAGGATCTCCTCGCCTTATTTTCAAGCCTTGATAAAAAACAATGGGTGAAAGGATACCAATGGAGGTGTAGAAAAGATTTCTGGAGTGGATGCGAAGTAGAGGTTATAGAGATTGAGTTAACCAACATAGACTGTTATCTCCAACTCCCTAAGATTCTTCCCCCATGGGAAGAAAAGATTACCTTTTACAACTGTGACATTCCTTTAGCCCAATTCTATCTTTATGAAAAAGGGCTTTTCCCTACTGGCCGATGCATCGCTGAAGTTGAAGGAGATAGGGTCTTTGAGATCCGTCCTGATCCATCTGACTCTATCTGGGAGGATGATGGTGATCTCCCTGAAATTCGGATAATGGAATTAGACGTCCTCGATAATGGGGGATGCGGATCACTATTATTGGAGTGTGAAGGATACAGATTAGAGATGGAGGGGATCGATCTTTACGAAGTGAATAGATTTCTAAACTATTTCGATCCTGATTTGATCCTAAGTGATCGTGGAGATGATTTTATTTTTCCCCACCTTTTTTCCCTCCAAAGAAGGTCAAAGATTCCTATTTTGTGGGATCGAGAACCTGCTCCTCTCAAAAGATCCATAAACAGCAGAGGTCGTTCTTATTTCTCTTATGGTCGCACTTACTATCAAGCCCCTGCTCATCTCCTTTTTGGAAGATGGCATATTGATAGGAGGAATTCCTTCGTCTACGGAGAGTCTGGACTGGATGGGGTTATTGAACTTTCAAGATTAGCCAAGATTCCTGTTCAGAGAATGGCACGCACGTCACCAGGTACAGCTATTACTTCCATGCAACTTGATCGAGCACTGAAAGAAGGTATACTTATTCCGTGGAGGAAGGGAGAACCCGAGCAGTTCAAAACAGCTTGGGATCTTCTCGTTGCAGACAAAGGAGGGCTTGTCTTTCAGCCTAAGCTTGGAGTCTTTGAGGATGTTGCAGAGATTGATTTTTCATCTATGTATCCAACTATTATGGTGATTCATAATATCTCTCCAGAGACAGTCCTTTGTGGTTGCTGTCAGAACCGTCGTGTTCCTGAGGTGGGTTATTCAATATGTGAAAAGCGAGAAGGGATTGTACCTAAAACCCTTAAACCTGTTCTGGAGAGAAGGGCAAGGCTTAAACAGAAGATGAAAGAAACGGACTCCCATGGGGCATATAACCGCAGGCAGATAGCCCTTAAGTGGATGCTTGTCACCTGCTTTGGATATTTAGGCTATAGAAATGCACGCTTTGGAAGGATTGAGGCACATGAGGCAGTAACTGCATTTGGTCGGGAAAAACTACTTCAGGCAAAAGAGATCTGCGAGCAAGATGGCTTCGAACTACTCCATGCCATTACCGATTCACTCTGGATTCGGAAAAAGGGGTTAACTGAAGATGATGTGCTCAAGGTTTGTCAAAGAATAAATGAAACTACAGGAATTCCCATAGCACTTGAAGGAATCTATCGGTGGATGGTATTTCTCCCTTCAAAGGAGAATCCCGAAAGCCCAGTAGCAAACCGTTACTTTGGCCTCTTTAAAAATGGAGGGATAAAGGCAAGGGGGCTTGCATTTCGACGAAGTGATATTCCTCCCTTTGTCCAGGAGGCCCAGTTAAAGATGCTTGACATCCTGGGAGAAACAAAAAATATAGAGGATTATAGGTCTAAAATTCCAGAGATCTTAGAACTACTCCTAAACTATTCTCTTATATTAAGGGAGGGGAGAGCCAATCAAGATGAATTAACTATAACCAAGAGGATATCTAAGGAACCCTATGATTATTGTGTAGACAGCCTCACTGCTATTGCTGCTCAGCAATTGGATGAAGTAGGAATCGAGATCCACCCTGGAGAAAAGGTGAGCTACCTTATTAAGGATGCCCTTGCAAAAGATAAGGCTGAGAGAGTGAAATCCCTTCCTTTAATAGGTCCAGATGATACATACGATATCAAAAAATATCTTGATATCCTCCTAAAGGCTTCGGAGGAATTATTAATCCATTTTGGATATGATAGAAAACACCTCTCTCAATTAATCTGATATCCTTCAGATTTTTATGTTTGGCAGAAATTAATTTCTTTTCTGTATAGTTCATGTTATAAGTGTATATAGGTTTAGCGATGGAACATAAATATACTAATAGATTGATTCATGAAGTAAGTCCTTATCTTTTAGAGCATGCCCATAATCCAGTTGATTGGTATCCATGGGGACAGGAGGCTATTGCTCGAGCTAAAAAAGAAGATAAACCCATTCTTCTAAGCATAGGTTACTCATCATGCCACTGGTGCCATGTTATGAGAAAAGAGTGTTTTGAGAATGAATCCATTGCTAAAATCATGAATGAACATTTTGTAAATATCAAAGTAGATCGCGAGGAAAGGCCTGATCTTGATGAGATCTATATAAACGCTGTTCAATTAATGACTGGAAGTGGCGGATGGCCTTTGACAGTATTTTTAACACCTAATCTTGTTCCTTTTCATGGGGGAACTTATTTTCCACCAGAGGATCGAGGTGGAAGAATTGGTTTCCCAAAGCTTCTCCTTATCATATCTGAATATTATCAAACCCATCGGAAAGAAGTAGAAAAGATGGAAATTCAGATGAAGGATACCCTACAGAAGATTTTTGATATTGCTCCTACAAAAAGAAGTCTTGATCGAAGTGTGATCATGAAGGCCTATAATTTTTTTGAAAATAGATTCGATTCCCTAAATGGAGGATTTGACAAAGCCCCTAAATTTCCAAACCCTACCATCTTATCTTTTTTGTTAAGATATTGGGAAAAAACAGGTACCCAAAAGGCTCTTCATATGGTTGAGTTTACACTTGATAGAATGGCCAGAGGTGGAATTCGTGACCATCTGGGAGGTGGATTTCATAGATATTCAGTAGATGATCGATGGATGATCCCACATTTTGAAAAGATGCTTTATGACAATGCACTTCTCTCAAAAATCTATTTTGAAACTTATCAGGCCACAAAGAAGAGAGCCTTTCTCGAAGTGGGAGAAGAAATCCTTAACTATATCCTAAGAGAAATGACAAGTTTTGAAGGAGGATTCTTTTCAGCCCAAGATGCAGATACAGAAGGTCAAGAGGGAAAATTCTTTTTGTGGACAAAAGACCAGATCAAGGATTTGTTAGGGAATGAGAAAGGTACTATCTTCTCTGCATATTTTGGAGTAGCCTCAAAAGGAAACTTTGAAAAGGGAGCAAATATTCTTTATATTGCGAATCCACCAGAGAAGGTTTCAGAATTATATGGAATATCTATCCCAGATCTTAATCAATTAATAGAAGAGGGAAGAAGGATTCTCTTTTTGGAGAGGGAGAAAAGAATCAAACCAAGAGTAGATGAAAAGATTATAACCTCTTGGAATGGATTGATGATATCGGGCTTTGTTGAAGGATTTAAGGTAACTGGGAATAAACTTTTTTTAGATATAGCCCGAAGGGCGGAAAATTTTATTACTGAACAGATGGCGAAAGTAGGTTACCTTCCAAGAATTTTTATTCATGGTAAGAATGTTGGAAAAGGATTCTCTGAAGACTACGCCTTTTTTATTCAAGCCTTGCTTGATCTCTATGAAGTTACATTTGAGGCTAAATATCTTGAAGTTGCCCAAGAGATGAACGAAAAGATGATTAAACAATTCTGGGATGATCAAAATGGAGGTTTCTTTTTTAATGGCACTGAAAACGAACTCTTAATCGCACGTTCCAAGAATCCCTATGATCATGTTATTCCTTCAGCAAATTCTGTATCCATCTTTAATCTATTGAGGCTTGCTTACCTGAGAGGTGATGAGTCCTTAAAAAAGAGAGCTGAAAAGATTCTAATGCTCTTTTATAATATGCTTTCAGAGTATCCTTCTGGATTTAGCCACATGCTCGCAGGGCTTTCCTTATTTTTAAATATTATGGAGAAGAATTAGTCATAAACCTTTTCAGCAATAAGGCTTGCAACAGCCTTTCTTCTTCCTCCTTCTTTAAAAAGTCCTTCACGGTAAAAGAGGATACGAAAATCCTTGAATAGATGCAATAATTCATTATGTTTTAAGAAATATCGAGGATTAGTTGGTCCCCCCGTTCCAAGCTTTCTTTGCTCAAGGATATAAGTTTCGAATATCACTATTCCTCCTCTTTTTAAACCTTTTTTTATTTTGGGTATAAGAGATCTTTTCAGAAAATAAAAGTTTGCAATAAGATCATACTTTCCCTTCTCGATTTTATAATGGTCAAGATCAGCAAGGATTGGGTTAATATTGACTCCTGATTCTTTAGCTAATTTTTCTGCTTTTTTTAAACCTATCTCTGATATATCAACAGCATCAACTTCATATCCGTGTCTTGCTAAAAAGACTGCATTTCTTCCTTCGCCTGCTGCAATGTCGAGAGCCTTTCCCCGTGGAAGGAGGTTTATATGACGTTTAAGAAATGGATTAGGTTGTTTCCCAAGTGCAAATTGATTTCCACTAAATCTTTTATTCCAGCGCTTTTTATCTGTTTTCATTTTCCATTCGATTAATTTTTAATTATCATCTGTTTTTTCTAAAGTCAATTATTTTAATAAGGATTTCTTAAAAGGATGAAAAATTTAATAAAAAAGGTTAAAAATATTTTGAGGCGGATAAAGAGGAGGAAAAACTCATATGTATAAAAAATTAATCTTAGCATTGGTATTATTTATTCTAACAGGGTGTGTCTCGGCCATTCCAATTCGAGAAACCCTAAAAGAGGATATCAGAATTCCAGTTGGCAGGATTGAGGGAAATAGATTTGTAGGGATAAGATATCCATTTAAAGTTGAAGTTCCCTCACCTTGGAAAATGGTGACAGATTTTCCTGATTTTCTGAAAGAATTAGGTTATGAGAAGCCAACCCCTGAGGAAACTGAACAGACAGAATTATATATCTATAACCCTGAAACAAAATCAAATATCCAGATCGATTTTACACCTGCAGGTCGTTACTCAGAATTCAATCAAGCGTTTATTGAGAGATTGACAACTGCTGCTACGCAGAGTTTTAAAGAGGAATTTGAGGCCGAGCATGGGAAAACAATTGAGCTAATCATCGCACCTACGGAAGCTGTCATTTTAAAAGGTGTAGAGTTTGCTGCAAAGAAATATGTAAATTATTTCCTTAAAGGTGTTAAGAGGGAACAGGGATGGATCTATGGATTTAAGGAGCCATATCAAATCTTTATCTTATATATGATTATTGAGAAAGAAGGATTTAATGACCGAGAAGATATCAATCGCATTATTGATACTTTTGAGGTATTTCAGAAATAGAAGGAGGTCATAATATGAGAGCATTAAAAGTTACAGAAGGGATTTATTGGGTTGGCGCTATAGACTGGAATACGAGAGATTTTCATGGTTATTCAACTCCATATGGGACAACTTATAATGCCTATCTAATTTTAGATGAAAAGAATGTTCTTGTCGATACAGTTAAGGTTCCTTTCTTTAAAGAAATGTTAGAGAGAATTTCAGAGCTCATAGATCCCCAAAAGATTGATTTTATTATTTCCAATCATGTTGAAATGGATCATTCAGGATCCTTACTGCAGATGATAGAAAAAATCGGCAATCCTATCATTGTCACATCTGAGAGGGGACGTAAAGGCCTCGAAAGGCATTATAAGAGGCAAATGAATTTTAAAGTTGTAAAGACAGGAGAAACCCTCGGCATTGGTAAGAGAAATCTTCTATTTATCGAAGCCCCTATGCTTCACTGGCCTGACAGTATGTTTACTTATGTTAAAGAGGACAGGGTTTTAATGCCAAACGATGCTTTTGGACAGCATGTTGCATCATCCAATATATTTGAAGATGAGGTAGAAGATAATCTTATCCGACATGCTGCAAAGTATTACGCTAATATTATTTGGCCATTTGCTCCTATTGTGATAAAAAAGATAGAAGAAATCACAAAGATGGGGATTCCTATTGATATCATTGCCCCAAGCCACGGCCTTATATGGAGGAAGGATCCGAGTAGAATCATACAGAAATATATCGAATGGAGTCAGGGGAAAACTAAAAGGAAGGCCCTCGTTATTTACGATACTATGTGGGGAAGCACAGAAATCCTTGCAAAAGCTATCTTAAGTGGTCTCGTCGAAGAAGGGGTTGAGGCAAAACTTTTTCATCTTCGTACAAATCATAGAAGTGATATCATTGAAGAGATGTTAGATGCAAAAGGTATTGTTTTAGGTTCTCCTACTCTAAATAATGGGATGTTTCCTACAATGGGAGACTTCTTAACTTATATGAGAGGCCTTAGACCTAAAGGAAAGCTTTTTGCAATCTTTGGATCCTATGGATGGGGAGGAGGAGCAATAAAGGAGATAAGAAAACTTCTTGAAGAGGAGAAGTTTGATATATGGGAGAAAGAATTTTCTAATCAATATATCCCAGATAAGGAAGAAATAGAAAAGGCAATAGTGTTTGGCAAAGAATTTGCTAAAAGGCTCTAACCGATGACAGAAATTAGCAACTACTTTAATCCAATTATTATGGATCACTTAAAAAATCCGAGAAACAAGGGTGAGATGGAGAATCCAGACGGTATAGGTGAGTCTCAAAATCCTGTCTGTGGAGATATAATGAGACTTTTTATCAAAGTTGAAGGAGGTCGTATTGCTGATGCTACATTTCTTAGTTTTGGTTGTAGTGCGGCAATTGCTTCATCAAGTCTTACTACTGAGATAATAAAAGGAAAAACGATTGAGGAGGTTCTATTAATTTCTGATAAAGATATTTCGGAGGCCCTTGGTGGATTGCCCCCTTCAAAAAAGCATTGTTCTATGCTTGCTGAGAATGCTATAAAGGCTGCGGTTAAAGACTATTGGAAGAGAAAGGAAAATATAAATAAATGATTGGGGAAGATAGATCAGTCAATTTACTTAAAAGAATTATTCAGCAATCTACTGCAGATCAGACAGAGGCTCTCCTGTTTACCGAAGATTCTTCACTTACACGTTTTGCCAATTCATCGATTCACCAACATATGAGTGAAAGAAATCATACTTTAATACTGAGAGTGGTAATTGATAAGAAGATTGCTATCTTGACTACCAATATAATTGATCGACTATCGGTTAAAGATTTGCTTAATAAAGCCTTATCAATTGCAAGGGCTCAAAAGCCAAACGAAGAATTTATATCACTTCCAAGACCTGAGCCAATCCCGAAGATATCTACCTATAGTGATAATATTCAAAGGCTTAATCCAAATCGAAAGATCAGTATGATTAATAATCTATTTAAGATTGTAAGTGAAAAAGGATTAAGGGCTTCGGGTTCGTTTTCCAACGGAGTAATAGAGGTTTCGATTGTAAATTCCCTTGGAATAGAGTCATATCAAAAATATTCTGATATATTTTTCCATTTAATTTTAGAGAATGATTATTTATCAGGATATTCAAGTTTTGTTTCAAGAGATCCTGATCTTTTAAATATCGAATCTATAGCTAACGAGGCAATGAAAAAGGTTTGGAATAAAGAGGCCATTGAGATTGAGCCTGGAGAATTTGAGGTGGTATTAGAACCTTATGCAGTCAGTGAACTAATATCATTTCTTGGCTATCTTGGTTTTCATGCCTTGGCTGTTCAGGAAGGAAGAAGTTTTTTTTGTAACAATTTTGGGAATAAGATGGTTAATGATAGGGTAACCATTTATGATGATGGGCTTGATCCAGAGGGGCTCCAGGTTCCCTTTGATTTTGAAGGTGTTCCCAAGAAAAGGGTTTCGTTTTTTGAAAAAGGCATCGCTAAAGAGGTAACCTATGATTCATTCACAGCGGGTCGTGAGGGTAAGTCTTCAACAGGTCATGCACTTATCCCACCAAATACAACAGGTCCAATTCCAATAAACCTCTTTATGGAAGGGGGAGATTCCTCATTAGAAGAGATGATAACCTCAGTTAGAAGAGGAATATATGTTACTCGATTCCATTATACGAATGTTGTTGAACCAATGAAGGCTGTTATTACAGGTATGACAAGGGATGGGACTTTTTTAATTGAGAAAGGAGAGATTCAGCGACCACTAAAAAATTTGAGATTCACAGAATCAATTTTGAGAGCATTAAATCGGGTAACCCTTATCTCAAAAGATCGAAGAATCTGTTCCGAAGGGACTGTTTATACAAGACGTTTTATTACAGGTACTGTTGTTCCTGCAATTAAAGTAGATGGGTTTAATTTTTCAGGTGTTTCAAAATTGTAGGAAAAAATTTTAAAGGTGACTAAAATAAATGAAAGATTTAATTAATAATATCTTAAATATAGCAAAGATTAAAAGGGTTCGATATACAGATATAAGAATAATTAGGAGAAAGACAGAGGAGATAGAAGTTAAAAATGGGAATGTAGAGGCATTAATAGAAAATGAGGATTATGGGTTTGGGATAAGAGTATTGGTGAATAATGGTTGGGGATTTGCGTGTAGTTCGAAAATTAATAAAAGGGAAATGGAGACTGTTTTCAACAAGGCATTTAAGATTGCAAAGGCAAGTTCAAAGATTAATAGAGAGAATATTTTTCTTCAACCTATCAAACCAGAAACAGAAAAATATAAAACTGAATTCTATATCGATCCTTTTACGATTTCATTAGAAAGAAAACTTAATCTCCTTTTTAGGTGTGATGAGATTATTCGGAGGAATAATAAAATTAAGATCTCAGAAGGATTTTTGGCCTCCTATAAAACAGAGAAAATATTTGCCTCAACAGATGGCTCATATATTGAGCAAGAGATTGTAGAATGTGGAGCTGGAATCTCAGCAACAGCTATTGAAGGCGAAGACGTTCAGGTTCGTTCTTATCCAAATTCCTTTGGAGGAAATTTTGCAACTAAAGGTTATGAGTGGATAGAAAGTTTAAATCTACAAAATAACGCGGAAAGAATTTCCGAGGAGGCAACTCAACTCCTTTTAGCAAAGCCTTGTCCATCAAAAATTACAACCCTTATCCTTGATGGATCACAGTTAGCACTACAAATCCACGAGTCAATTGGACATGCAATCGAACTTGACCGAATACTTGGGACAGAGATAAGTTATGCAGGATCAAGTTTTATAAGGCCTGAGATGGTTGGAAATTTCAAGTATGCCTCAGATATTGTTAATGTGGTTGCAGACGCCACATATCCAGGAGGCTTAGGAAGTTTTGGCTATGATGATGAGGGTGTTAAGGCTAAGCGAGTTCAAATCATATCGAACGGAATATTAGTCAATTTACTCACATCAAGGGAAACAGCTCACAATATTGGAAGAGAAAGCAACGGAACAATGAGGGCTGATGGATGGAATAGAATTCCATTGATTAGGATGACAAATATTAATCTCGAGCCAGGGGATTGGAGTTTAGAAGGAATGATCGAAGATACTGATGAAGGGGTTTTCTTATGCACAAACCGTAGTTGGTCCATTGATGATAAAAGGATTAATTTCCAGTTTGGGACTGAGATTGGATGGGAGATTAAAGATGGAAGGCTTGTGGATATGATTAAGAATCCTACTTATACTGGAATTACACCGAAGTTTTGGAATTCTTGTGATGCAATCGCTGGAAGGGATTATTGGCAGATGTGGGGGATTCTAAATTGTGGTAAAGGAGAACCTGGACAGGTTGCACATGTAGGACATGGTGCAGCACCAGCAAGATTTAGGAACGTTCAGATAGGTGTGATGAAGAGATAATTATAAAATTCTAATATACCTTAGAATTTTAGTAGAAAGGTCTATAAAAATTTAGAAACTTATTTTTCCTTTTTTGTTACATCTTCAGCATAACCTTCTCTAAAGCCTTCAATAATTTTTTCAGAGACCTTCTTTGTAGCCTTTAGAATCTTCTTTAGGCCTTCCTTAAATAACTGTTTAGCTTCTTCGAGTTCTTCGTCTTTTTCTTCTTTCATAATAAAGTTTGGATTAAATATAATTAGCTCTCTTTTTCAATCTGTTTAAGGGCCTTAAAAATTCTAATCAATTTAATATCTCTTTCTCGACAAACCTCTTCTTCAGTTCGACCACCATAGTCATAAAATCCTCTACCTGTCTTCACTCCCAAGCAACCTTGTTTAACGAGTTCAAATATTTTCTTGGGTTTATAGTCTATTGGGGTTGGTGGGAAAGATGGTTTTTCAATATTCCTTGCACTCAGATCAAGCCCTCCAAAATCGAATCTTTGAACTACGCCAACTACCATCATTCTAAGTGCAAGACCCCATTTTGCTGCCTCATCAAGGTCTTGAGGAGATATAAAATCATTGTCAAGAAGATAATGAACCTCACGTTGAAAGGCGAATTGTAAGCGGCTTACAACATAACCTGAGACATACCGATTAAAAACAATTGGTTTTTTATCCATCTTTCTTAATATTTCAGCCATAAGTTCAACATTTGCCATATCTGTTTGTGGTCCTTTCACCACATCCACAAGGGGTATTATTTGTGGTGGAGCATACCAGTGAGCAATTAAAACTTTATCAGGACGGGAGGTCTCTACAAAATCGAATATATTTAAAAAGGTTGTATTGCTTGCAAGCAATGCCCTTGGTGGACAATATCGATCAAGTTGCGAAAAAACCTCTTTCTTAGCATCCTTATCTTCTGCCATTGTTTCTATAGCAATATCAGCTTCCTGAGCTGCCTCTTCAATAGAAGTAGTTGCATGAATCCGTTCTATAATTACTGGAATCGATTTCTCATCTAACAACCCTTCTTCTGCCATTGTATTTAGGCTCGACCTTATCAAAGAAAAAGCCCTGTTTAGAGTCTTTTCTGTTCTTGACATCATTGAAACTTGGTAACCAGCCTGAGCAAAGGCTTGGGCTATCCCATGACCCATTGTTCCAGCCCCAATGACTGCAATCTTTTTTATACTTTCCCTCATTTTTTCCTCCTGGTATTTAAACGATTTTTATTCTTCAACAATAGCAACAAGCCTCACCATCCCTCCATCAGCAAGTTCACATCTGAAAGGAAAGGCTGCTATGAGACAACGCTTACCAGTCACTAAATCTATATCTCCACCTGCGTTTTCAATTGTTACAATACCGTTTCTTAATAGAATTCGATGACATGGTTCATATTCAGGAAATTCCTTATCGGGATTCTTTCCTGTTTCTTTTCTGTATTCGCTATCTAACCATGGCATGGTTTGGGAAAGGGGATAATGCCACAAAGGACTATCTGTAGCTCCCCATGTTCCTGCCACCCCCTTTACCTTCTTTTTTACTAACCATTCAGCTCCATCAGGCCCCAGTCCAGGATAATGATTGAAATAGACATAATTGTTTACACGCCAGAATTTATGCCAGCCTGTATTAAAAATAACAAAATCCCCAGGCTCAATTCTTGGCTGGGCCCTCTCAAGGTCTTCCGAACCAATAATATCCCATTTTTTAAGATGACGGAGATCTACGATTACCCCCTTTCCATAACAGCTTTCAAGAGGGATTTTATCTAAGGTTATCCCCCCTTCTGATGGATGTAATACATGTATAGGTGCATCCATATGAGTTCCTGCATGTAGAGTTCCTGTATATATTAGACTCCTCTTATGTGAACGTTCAAGGTATTCAACACGTTGGAAAACAAGATCCTGTCTTGGACCAGGAAAAGGCCACAGTGGGGTATCAAAACCAAAAGGTTGAGATAGGTCATAGATCTTTGTAGGCATTTTATCCTCCTTTTATTATATAATCGTTAAATCCATATCATATTTAGAAAACTATTTCAATCATATATGCCTTTTTTTATGAAAACTTTCGTAATAATGTAGCCTAATAAAGCCCCTACAATGACATCTGTTGGATAATGAAGAACAAGATATAATCTTGTCCAAGCTATAAATGTAGCGACCACAAAAAAAACGTGTCTATATTGTGGTAGCCAAAATCCAAGTAAAGTTGCCATCATAAATGAATATGTGGCATGAGCACTTGGAAAACTGGGATCGAGAATCTCCTTTGTTGTTGATATATTAAGAAGGTAGAGAGGTCTTTGTCTTTGAGTAATGTACTTCAAAGAATAGATAATCAAAGACTCAATTCCATATAAATAGATAAGATTTTTAAAAAGAGATTTATTTCTCTTAAAAACAGGACTTAAAATAATGAATAACGCAACACCGATGTGACTCCCAAGATAAGTGAGCCATGGTAATGTAATATCAAATACAGACCATTTCCAAAATCCATTTGCAAAAATTAAAAATTTTATTTCCCAATTCATTATTTAAAATAAATTTTTAAAAAGAAGATTAAATCGGAAGTTTTGGAATTATGTCTGCAAGATTCTCACTCTGAATACAGACTGATGCAATCTTATTAAGCTCCTCACATGAAGAATTGAAAGCAATAGAGAACCCAACAGTTTTCAACATATCGATATCACCATGACTATCCCCAATAGCAATGGTCTCTTCAGGTCTAATTTTAAACAATTTCATTATTCTTTCTACCCACTCTGATTTCTTATCATAATATACCTTGATTCTTACTTTACCTGTAACTATCCCATCTTTGTGAATAAGATCATTTGAAACAGAGAAATCAAATCCATATCTTTTTGCAACCCAATTGGAGAGTAAAGAAAGACCTGATGAAACAATTGAAGTTTTTAACCCTTTCTCTTTTAAATAAGATATTAATTCATCGATTCCTGCATAGAAATCAACACTCTTTATAATATCAAATAGTTCTTCTACTTTCATTCCCTTCCAAACCTGAGCATCCTGCTCACAAAATTCTTCATAAGAGATCTTTCCAGCCAAGAACTGTTTCTGATATTCTTCTGCAAATCCATACCATTTACCCAGTATTTTGTGTATATATTCCCAAATAGATTTTTCCTTAGTCAAAGTCCCATCAAGATCGAAAATAACCAATCTGTATTTATCTTTCATCTTTCTTTGCTTTTTTATAGAATAGCATAGATAACACTTTTCTACTATATTTTTGTGATGTTTGGAAAAATATTAAATCAGAGAGATATTTTTAAGTGACTCCTTCTTTCAATACCCGTGAAAATTGGAAGATAAAATTATTTATGTTTTTAATAACCTCTTCCCGAGAGATGCTTTCTTCAATAATTTTGATTATGGCACTTCCTACTACCACCCCATCTGAAAAAGAGGAAATCGTTTTTGCCTGCTCGGGATTTGATATTCCAAAACCTACAACAACTGGTTTTTTAATCTCAGATTTTATCTTTTTTAATCTTTGTTCTATATCTTCGGATA
>Ga0078972_1004304_pt1 | contig 39497 bp, 30 predicted proteins | sample YelNatPaOPGAMG01_FD_67568 | JGI IMG/M metagenome (GOLD analysis project Ga0078972, IMG submission 67568) | Hot spring thermophilic microbial communities from Obsidian Pool, Yellowstone National Park, USA - OP-RAMG-01 (SPADES assembly) (version 2) | ecosystem: Environmental > Aquatic > Thermal...
TATCGGCGAAAACAACCTGAATATCCCCTGGTTTGAAATCATTTTACCCGATGGCACAGCCTATCCGTCTGCACCTGTTGAAATCTTCAACCCCAAAAACCCGCAAAATCCAACTGACGGCAGCCAAAAACTTACCATTTTGCCTGTTTTTGTTGGTTCTATGAAACCTAATCAACGCTGGTTATTTCAAACTCAATACTTAAGCACAACAGAGAAATTTAAAGATCTTTTCAAAAATCGTGTTGTAATCTTGGCTCAAGAAGGTGGATTTTTTGCGAAATTAAACTTAGGCGGTGGAAGAGATTTTTTTGACCCCTCCTCCCTCGACTCCCTGCTGGCGATGGAAGGGAATGATGGAAGAGATGATCCATTCATAAAACCGTACATTGATCATCTTCAAGAATTAGGCGTTGTAGACCCAAATACAGGAAAAATAGTAACAGGGCCTTTAGAATATATTAAAGCCCACCTGGATGAAAATGGAAATATTATCTACGAACCTCTTTGGACTAATCTTCAACAACTTGTTTTAGTGATAAGCCCCTAATTTAATTTGAAATTTGAAATTTGAAATTTTTAATGAGACGTTAAATTAATTTTTAATTTGAAATTTGAAATTTTTAATGAATTTGAAATGCTTTAATTTTTTAATGTTTAAAACATTGAAATATTAAAAATTCATTTCAAATTAAAAATTGAAAATTGAAAATTTTTTTCTTTTGTATTACTCTTATCTTATGCGCTTATTTTCCAAAATATTTTCCATCATATTCGTCTTATATGTCTTATCTATCCTATTTGTTCCTTCTGTAAAAGCTAGTTGTTCTATCGATTCATATCAAAGATGCACCGGCTACTGCTCCTCCTGCTCAAGCACTTATTACTGCGGTCCTGATACAACCGGCTATGGCTGTGTTGAGCATTGTTGCACAGGCACTTGCCGCTCCTCCTCCTGCACTTCCAATGAAACCGCGAAAGATTACTGCGATTCAGCCCATACTCTTGTCTGTTGTTATCCAAAACCAACCAACACCCCTCAACCAACCGCCACCCCAAAACCCTTCGCCTCACCCACGGCGACGCCGACACCTGCGACTTGTACTTGCATTAATAGTACTGGTGGATGTAACGGAATACAATGTATATACAATTTCATAGGCTGTGCCACGGCAGACAAGCCAACAGTCACTCCTGCTTGTAATTCTCCCAACAACGCTCGATTTAAAACTTCCTGTGGATCTACGCCCTGTGGTTCTACCAATAGTTCAGTCTGTGGTTATAATGCTCAATGTTCTACCACGCAACAAGATTGTAGTCTTCAAAATCCAAAATGTGAAAAAAGAGATGTATCTTTAGACTGCAATTACGACGCTTATGGTTGCAATCTGTGCGGAGTTGGCCGGGTAGCAGCAATCTACTGTGATTTCGATGGTGATGGTATCAAAGAAAATCACTGCGGCGACCTTTGTGTCTCAAACAGTCTTTGCAGTAACAACCAATGGTGCTCTGGTGGCGGTGGTACAAATCCCACCAACACCCCCACCCCAACCCGCGCCCCAACCTCAACCAACACCCCCACCCCAACCGCCACCCCCACTCCCAACCCCCACTGGCTAAAACTCAAAAACACCTCCTTTTACACCTCCCGCAGCCTCGCCCAATCCATCCCTGCATCACCCGTCGCCGTAACCACTCAGCCATGTCATTGCGAGCCGCCACAGGCGGCGAAGCAATCTCACGTTCCACAGAAGCAACAAGAACATTCGTGCGACTCGCGAGGGGATTGCTTCGGCGGCGTCTCGCCATGACAGGGGGTAGGTAATCTAACATTGTCGAGGTCGTTACCATACCCTTCAGAATGAGCAGAGACCAGACGAAACAGGAGTAGAATCACCATATCCGCCGTTAGCGGCTCAACCTTGCAGAGACAAGAGTCAGCATGAGAGATACTTCTCCGTCCGCGAATACCGAGCGTCTGCGCGCACGTTTCCTGGCCCTCCAGCAGGCTACGTTGCAACTGGTGCAGGAGACCTCGCTGGAACGATTGTTGGCGCGTATCACGGCCATCGCGCGCGAGCAGGTAGGGGCACGGTATGCCGCGCTGGGAGTCCTGGACGAGAATGGCAGGCTCAAGCAATTTATTCCCGCCGGAATGAGCCCCGAAGAAATAAAAAACATTCCCCATCCGCCACGTGGAAAGGGGTTGATTGGCGCGCTGATGGCCGGGGAGGGGCCAATTCGTCTGGCAGAAATTGCGCGCGATTCCCGCCACGTTGGTTTCCCGCGGGGACATCCAATCATGCATTCCTTTCTCGGCGTGCCTATCCGCCTGGCAGGAAAGCAACTCGGTCAGATTTATCTCACCGACAAGCAAGACGGCGGCGAATTTTCAGATGAAGACGAGACCATGGTAGAAATGCTGGCCGGCTACGCCGCGGTGGCCATTCACAATGCGCGCCTCTACGAGACGCTACGAGCACGCGAAAAAGTCCTGACGCGCCGCAACCAGGACCTGGCATTGCTGAATCAGATCGGCGTCACACTGGCCTCGTCCCTGGAACTGGATGAGGTGCTCCAGCGCACCTTGAGTCTGCTCATGGAGTATTTCCGCATGGAGGCGGGTGAGATATTCCTTTACGAGGAGGAAAGCCAGAGTCTGCGCCTGGTCTTACATCGCGGCGAGGCGGCGCAGGCGTTCTGGACGCGCACACGCTTCCGTTTAGGGGAAGGCATCATTGGTTTGACCGCGCAGATGTTGCAATCCATCGTCAGCGATGATCTGCGACGTGAGGCGCAGTTCGTGCGCGAAGCAGTGGTACAGGCCGGATTCCGGCAGATGGTTTGTGTTCCGCTCACAGCGCGCGACCGGTTGAAAGGGGTGTTGAGCATGATTGGCCGCAAGCGGAAACGGTTCGATAAGGACCATATCCGTCTGCTGGAATCGGTGGCCGGCTGGGCCGGTATGGCCATTGAGAATGCCCAGTTGCACTACAACGCGCGGCGGGTGGCCATACTGGAGGAACGCGAACGGATCGGCATGGACCTGCACGACGGTATTGTGCAATCTATCTACGGCGTTGGCTTGATGTTAGAAGAGGCGCGCCAGTCGGTACGGGAGAACCCGGCTCAGGTGGAAGCGCGTCTCCAGAAAGCCATCGAGGATTTGAATCTCATCCTGCGCGATATTCGGAATTACATCCTCGATCTGCGCCCCCACCAGCTGCGCGAGGCAGACCTGCTGGCCGGTTTGCGCCGCCTGATGACCGAGTTCCAGCAAAATACGCCGGTCGAAATCACCTTCAACAGCCCGGGGAATGATTCGCTTACGGGGTTGCCGCGAGCCCACGCTCTGGCCTTATTCCATATTTGTCAGGAAGCACTGGCCAACATTGCCAAACACGCTCAGGCCAGCAATGTGAACGTGGTCTTATGGGCAGCGGCAGATCGGGTGCTGCTGGAAATCCAGGATAACGGCAAAGGCTTCGACATGGAAGCCGTGCGCCGCACCGTAGGGCATGGCCTGGCCAATATGCTAACGCGTGCCCAACGGGTGGGCGGCGACGTGGAAGTTATCTCCGCCCCAGGAGAGGGCACGACCATTCTGGCCTGGGTGCCGCGCCGGGGAGTGGAGTGATTCCGCGCCCAGGCATGACTCCGCCACTACGAAACGTTAAATCGCGCGTTTCACACACGTTCCAACTCCCGCGTAATTTTTAAAAATTTTCCCTGAAAAATTACCCTTGGTGGCGCGCCTTGTCAGAGATGGACTTTCCTCTCCCATATCTGGCGGTATGTCTCCATCCTCATGTCATCGCTGGTGTCGAACGATCGTTCTACAGACTTTCCGCGCTGGCCCGGCAAAGCCGAAATTTTTTAAGATTATCGTATCTTAAAAAATTTCATTTTTTTAGAATAGCGTAGGTTTAACGTCTGGAAAAACCGACGCATTTCTGCTATACTCACAGCGTCATTCGGGCGCGTTCAGCCCCCTCCCCTCATCAAGACGGTCAAGAGAACAACTTCCCCGTCCCCACTGCTCTCGGCAGTGGGTTTCCTTCCCTGCACCTTGTCACCCAATTCTTTCTCGTTTTGGAGGAGAAACATGGACGCCAGGCAGGCCTGGACCTCAGTGCTTGACCAATTGCAAATGGAAATGCCGAAAGCCTCCTTCGATACCTGGGTGCGCGATACACAAGTGATTGCGGAGGCAGATGACGTGGTCACCGTCGGTGTGCGGAATGCCTACGCGCGCGATTGGCTGGAAAGCCGTCTGGTCAACACTGCCAGAGACCTTCTGGCGCAGCGGCTGAATCGCCACGTGGAAATCCGCTTCGCCGTGATCACCCGCAAGAAAGAGTGGGAAAACCCGCTGGATGACGACGAAGAAGTGGGCGAAACCACATCTGTGCCAGGCAGCGACCACAACGACACACTGAACCCTCGCTATACCTTCGAGAGTTTCGTCGTCGGGCCGAGCAATCGGCTGGCGCATGCCGCGGCTCAGGCCGTGGCAGAACGTCCGGCGGCGGCTTATAACCCGTTGTTCCTGTACGGCGGAGTCGGTCTGGGGAAAACCCACCTGCTCCATGCGATCGGCAACGCCTGTCACGAACGCGGGCTGCGCGTCCGCTATGTATCCTCGGAAGAGTTCACCAACGACCTGATCAGCGCCATTCGTACCCATACCACCCAGGCCTTCCGCGAGAAATACCGCTCCATGGATGTGTTGCTGGTGGATGATATTCAGTTCATCGCCGGCAAAGAATCGACCCAGGAAGAGTTCTTCCACACGTTCAACTGCCTGCACGGTCAAAACAAGCAAATCATTCTTTCTTCCGATCGTCCGCCGAAATCTCTGGTTACCCTGGAAGAACGGTTGCGTTCGCGTTTTGAATGGGGGCTGACTGCCGATATTCAACCGCCCGATTTCGAGACGCGTCTGGCCATTTTGCGCGCCAAATGCGAACGCCGCGGACGGGAGATGCCGCTGGAGGTGCTGGAATTTATCGCGCGTCGGGTGCAATCGAACATTCGCGAACTGGAGGGCGCCCTGAATCGTCTCCTGGCATTTACCGATTTGAGCGGCCTGCCGTTGACGTTATCTCTGGCAGAATCGGCGCTGGCCGATTTCCTGCCGCCGCGCGGCGATGTCAGGCCCGATACCATCCTGGACGTAGTTGCGCGCACCTTCAACCTGCCCGCCGAGCGGCTACGCTCTGCCGATCGTTCGCGTGAGGTGGCGCTGCCCCGCCAGATCGCCATGTACCTGATGCGGGAGACGAATATCTCGTTGCCGCAAATCGGCAAGGCATTGGGTGGCCGCGACCATACAACGGTCATGTATGCCTGCGAGAAAGTAGCCGATTTGCTGGAACGGGATGACCGCCTGCGCCGTCAGGTGGTACAATTGCGCCAGCAAATCTATGGTCAGGCCTCGGCCTCCTGACAGGCACAGGAGCGAGAGGAGGAGGGTTACGATGCCTCGTCGGTACGGCGAGGCATCAGTTTTTTTCTCAACCAGGCATAACGCGAGGCCAGCAATGCCCAGGGCAGAGGCGTGGGACGCGTGAGCATTTCCCCCTGTCGGATCACCCTGCGCAGTTCTTCGGCCCCGTTGAATGGCGGCAACAAGAACACGGCACGACCAACCTCGAACGCCGCATGGGCATCGGAGCCGACTGTGCCGGGCAGTCCATACTGCCGGGCGAACTCTGCCGCTTGCCGATTGAAAGATGGCAACAGACAACGCGCGTTGAAAATCTCGATCGCGTCCACCAGCGGCGCGATCTCGCGCAGACATTCCAGACGCCAGCCGCGCCGGGCATCCAGCGGATGAGAGACAGAGATAAATGCCCCCTGCTGACGCAAGCGGTGAATCGTCTCCAGGGGGGAAAGGCCTGGCGGCACCTCTTCCCTGACATAAACGGCTAACAACTCGCCTTCGCTGGTGCGGATTTCCTCACCAATAATCACGCGCTGCGGGTCAAGGGCATGCGCCAGACGCGCCCCGGCAAGGGTGTTATGGTCGGTGATCACAAGACGGTCCAGCCCACGACGGCGGGCAATTTCCACCGCCTTCGGGGGAGAAAGGAGCGAATCCGGAGAAAAGACAGTGTGGACGTGAAAATCGACGCGGAGAACCATGATTAAACCCTGAAACAGAACACGAATCAACACGGACAGGCATGGAAAGAGTTTACCGGAGCACACTCAAAGCAATGTAACTATTCCGCTCTGCATCAAACTGTTGTGTATGTCATGGCGAGGAGCGTTCTTTGCGACGAAGCAATCTTCAGGCGAGTCAATTTACCCTGATAAAGGAGATTGCTTGTAACAACCTACCCACTATCCATCCTTGTCATTGCGAGCCGCCGCAGGCGGCGAAGCAATCCCCTTGCTTGCCGGGAGATTGCTTCGCTACGCTCGCAATGACAAGAGGCAGAGGGTTCTCCATTAGCCATGGTAGGTAGTTACGATTGCTTCGCCGAAAAACGGCTCGCCATGACATGGCTGAGTAGTTACAAAGAAACACATGGAGTGTGGCTCAAATTTTCGGGGGAAAACGAATCAACGAATGCAGACGGCGGACAGCGAACGACCGTAGCACAGGCTTTCCAGCCCATTGGGGAAGACCGTCCACGAACAGGAAACGAATAAACGAATGCGGCGCGGTTATTCGTTTATTCGTGGTCAGATATTCGTTGACGGTTCACCCGCCAATACGATCCCGCCAGGGAATTGCATCTTCCCGAAAAAACGTGCCACACCCAACACGATGCTCCTGCTTGACAGAGCCTCTGCCTCAAGTATATACTGATTTGCAAGGGACAACCGCGACCGAGACGAAAGTTCGAGGTTCTTCTATGAATATCCTGGAACGCTGGCTGGGTCATATCAATCCCTGGCTGGCCATTGCGCTGACGACTGCCCTGCTGGTCATCGGGATAGTTCTGGACATCAGGGCCAAGCGCCGCGCCGGAAGACAACTGGCACCGGCGGATGTGCTGGCGTATCTGGCCTTCGGGCCGATTGCCATTCTGTTCGCCGCAGGCTTTTGGGCCGCCGCGCAAACAGAGACGCTGTCCAGGGCAATGGCAAACGGCGTTATCCTCATGCTCTGGTTGATCCTGTGGAGCGTGCCACCAGCAGGGATATATCTCCTGACGCGCCGTCACAGTGGCCGACGTGGTCTGCACACCGCCCTCTGGCACGTTTTTATCCTGTTCCTGGGCTGGTTGCTTGGCCGCTCCTGGGGGCTGCTCCTGTTTTCCCTGCCTTTGCTGGGAATATTTTACTTCTACCTGCACCAGGCCGCGCTGGTAACGCTACCGGCCTCCCAACCCGAAGACAGGGAGGAAAACCGGTTGCGCGCCCGGATACTGCGTTTCTATGCCTGGGGAATGCAATCGGCCATGTACGTGGTGGCCGATCACGCCGGTCGCAAAGTAGAACGACGCATTGCCGGCCCCATCGCGCGTGGATTTGGCGCGCCGGGATTGCTCTGGATGCGTTCCCATCAGGTCGCTGGCATCACCAGCGGCGTGGAATTCCGCCGCGTGGATGGGCCAGGCGTGGTCTACCTGAACAGGCTTGAACGGCCCTTCCAGATTGTAGACCTGCGCAATCAACTGCGTGTTTCCACGTTAGACGTCACCTCGCAAGATGGAATATCCTACAAAGCCATTCTGTTCATGGCGTTCCGTCTGGATCGAGAAGAATGGTCAGATCCGCTCTATCAAGCGATTTGCAAGGAGAATCCCTTACTCGAACGGGCCAGACGTCCTGCACGTCGGAATTCGACATACCCTTACTCCCCTCTGCGCGTTCAGGCAGTGCTGAGCAGAACGGGCATCAAAACGCACGGCGGAGAACAAACCACGCTGCACTGGGACGAATGGGTAGTATCACAAGTGGAAGAGGTAGCACGGCAGGAACTGCATCGGCATCCCATCAATTACTTCTGGCAAACAGCAGGGGGCGTGACCCAGGCGCTGGAGGACATTGCGCACGCCATTACCAATCAAGCCGGCCAGCGGCTGCGCCCGGCGGGGGTGCATTTGCTGACGGCACGAGTGGTTAACTTCCGCTTCTCGGATCAGACCGAAAAAGAGATTGACAGCATCTCCCAGCAGCAAATCGAATCCTGGAAATCCGTCTGGGAAAGAAAGCGGGAAGAGCTGCTTGCCCGATCAGAGGCCGAAGCCGCCCGCATGCAACAAGAGGCCTGGGCGTATGCGCAATCCCTGTTGTTGACTTCTATTGCAGAAGGATTTGAGCGAGTCAAACAACTCCATCCTGATCTCCCATCCTCCGCCATCGCCCTGCTCTTCCTCAGCGCCATTCAGGACTACCTCACCCGCTACCAACCGGGTGAGGAAAGGAACCTGCAGAACCTTTCGGCGGCTCTGGGCCGCCGAAAACAGACCGGCCACAGTGACGCCGGTGTGGAGCACTAGACGCGATGCCATTCCGACCTTCTTCCAACCCCGCCGACTGGCAGACTGGCGTTTACAATCGTCAGGAATTCGATCGCGATATAGCACAACGCCGGGTGCATCTGTGGCTGTCTTTTCTCGTGGCTACTCTGCCGGCAGGGCTGGTGCTTTTCGCCCTGTTGCAGTACGAACGCACCAGCAGGCTTTTCACTTCCTGGAACGCCTGGATATTAACGCTGCTCGGTATCCTCCCGTTAGCAATGTTATTCGACTTTCTGATAGTCAGAGCAGCCGTGCGGATCGCGGCGCAATTCTTGCGCGAATTCTACCGGCCGCCTGAAGAGATCAACCCTGCACGAATCATCTGGTTTCGTCTGTACGGCATGTCAGATTTCACGAAAGTCGATGAATGGCGGCAATTCCCTTACATCCTGGTCCGGGAAGGGAAATTGTTTGATGAAAAGGGTGACCATCAGGCCTGGATGGCGCAAAATCTGGGCGGGCCGCTGCGCCTGATTATTTTCGATGGCAACGCTCTGTATCTGGAACGAGGAGGCCGTTTTTCCCGCGTGGTTGGTCCGGGCCGTACCACCGCCTTTCTGGATTGGTTTGAAACGATCAAAGAGATCGTGGATACCCGCCCTCAAATGAGAGAGGACGCTCTGCTCCCCTGCTGGACGAGGGATGGAATTCGGGTCAACGTGACCGCGCGCGTGGAGTGTTCTTTAGGGAACCCGGCAGGCGAACAACGCAGGCTGCTCTATCCTTTCGATCCGGTGGCAGTCAGGAACGCCGTCGAACGCACCTCTGTGCGCATGCCCGACGGCAAAACACTCACCGAGATGAAAGGCTTGGATTTGGTCTGGGGGCAGGTGACCGGTGTGATACCGGATTATATTGGTCAATTCAAACTGGACGAACTGCTCCTGCCCGAGCGAGGGGCCAGCCCAATCCTCAGCGCGGAAGCCACACAACACCTGCGCGACGCACTCAACCGGCTGACGCAACCGTTCGGTTACCACGTAACGAATGTGCAGATTACGCGTATCGAACTCCCTGCCGCCATCGAGGAACAGCGTGAACGCAACTGGCAGGCCGAACGGCAGAGTCTGGCGAATTTAATGCACGCCCAGGCAGAAGCGGCGCGCATTCGCGCCATCGAGCAGGCCCGCGCCGAAGCGCAACGCGACCTGATTCTGGCCATTGCCGAAGGCCTGAATCGCGATCCTACCCGGCGCTTTGCCGAACCGCTCCTCCTCGCCCTGACCAGCACGATTACCACCAGCCTGGCGAATCCGCTTGTGCCGCCTCTGCTGACTCCCGAAACGCTCCGCTCACTCGAGCAGTTAAAGGCCTTGCTGGAGGGGCAACATGAAACCTGAAATTGAGCGCATCCTGCGCCTGATAACCTTCCCTCCCGATTGTGAGCCGCTGCGTGTACAACGCGAGCAGATATTTCTCATGTCCTCGCAAGAACTGTTAACTTTCCTGCTCTCTCTGGAGGATTTTCTGCAACAACCCTCGGCAGAGTTGATTCATGACTGCGCCTATCACTATCTGCTCGCCGGGACGATTGCCCTGGAGGAGAACAAAACGCGCCCGGCCCTTCGCTGGCTGGCACAAGCCGCCGATTCATTCCGCCGTCAGAACGATTTTTATAACGAAGCCCTGGCCTGCTGGCTCGCCGGCCTGGCCTGCGCGCGCGACCATCAGGTAGCCCAGGCAAAACGATATTATCAGCAGGCCAGCGATAAAATCAACTGCTGGGCTTCTCTGGAAGATCAAATGGAATCGAACATCTACCATCAAATCCGGCAGGGGATAGAGAGCAGTCTCGCGGCGACGCAGCAACCGCAGCCTGCCCCGGCCGGCGCCGCGACGGCAGCCGGGCCCGCAACCACCCTCAGTTTTCTCTCCCTGCGTTCCTTCCCCCATTTCGGGAGCGTTCAGGCAGGCCCCAACGGGCCTGTTTGGGCAGAAAGTGAAGGGACGGAAATCACGATAGCCATCGACGGTTTCAGCATTGACACGGTAACCTACCGCGTTTTTTCTGTCCGACAAGGCGATAGCCGCATCAACCTGCAACGCCATCAACACTATGGTTTGGTTACCGTACATGGGGATAGCATGAACGCGGCCAAACCGGTACCCCTGACTGATGGCGATCTGGCGCTCTTCTACGCGGCAGACACGGCGGCCAACAATGAAATCGTCATCGCCTCCCACCCGGACGATAGCGGCTCCGGCTACCAGTATATGATTAAGCGCTGGCGAGCCAGTCAGCAGGCGTTCGTCTCAGAATCCCAAAAGGAATATGAGCCAATCCCCTATGATCACCATCATCGCATCCTGGGCGTGGTGATTGCTGTCGCCAAACGGCCATCCCTTTGATGCCTTCATCTCAGGGTTGTTCCTCATCGCCTGATATTCTGGCAAATCGCATGATGACCGCGCGTTCTTCCTGTCTTCTCCTGGGCGCCGCCAGCCTGGACCTGATTGGCCGGCTGGAGGGAGAACTGCAGCCGGGCACGTCGAATCCGGCGCATATCCGCGCCGCTTACGGCGGCGTGGCGCGCAATGTAGCCGAAAATCTGGCGCGATTGGGAGAACAGGCGATATTAATGACAGCCGTCGGCGCGGATCGCATCGGCGAGGAAATCCTGAACCATACCGCCCAGGCAGGAGTGGATGTCTCTGTCTCTATCCGCAGCGAAGCGTTCCCCAGCGGCTTTTACCTGGCCGCCCTCGACCCGCGCGGCGCCCTGGCATTCGCTCTGGACGATATGCGCGTGATGACCAGCCTGACCCCCACGGTAATACGCGAGCACCAGGCGCTCTTCCGCTCCGTCTCTCTGGTCTTCGTAGATGCCAATCTCTCCCCACAGGCGTTGAAAACCGTTTTTGCCCTGGCCAGGAAAGCCGGCGTACCCGTTTGCGCGGATCCCACCTCGGTCAGTCTGGCAGAGCGACTCAGGGAACATTTGCAGGATTTATTCTTGATTACGCCGAATAGTGCCGAGGCCGCCGTATTGACCGGTCAGCCTTTCGATCCGTCCGATGTGAACGCCGCTACCGCCGCCGCGCGCCGGCTGGTGGCTCTGGGCGTCCAGACGGCAATCATCACGCTGGCCGAGTTCGGGGTCTGTTACGCCACTTCCGAGACAACCGGCCATATCCCGGCCCTGCGCACGAAAATCGTTGACCCGACCGGCGCGGGCGATGCCCTGACCGCCGCCGTCCTGTTCGGCCTGTTGAATGAGATTCCTCTCGATGATGCCCTGCGCCTGGGCGTTTCCGCCGCATCCCTCACCCTGCGCGCTGAAGGTACTGTAGACCCCCACCTTTCACTGGAACGATTATACGACCAGCTGCTGATATGAACTCATCATCGCTACGTATCGCCCGTACCCCCGAAGTCACTCAGGCCCTGCAACGCGGCCTGCCTGTCGTGGCCCTGGAATCGGCAGTGATCACGCACGGCCTGCCTCGCCCCAGCAACCACGCTCTGGCGCGCGGCATGGAGCAAGCCATCCGCGACGAAGGAGCAACGCCGGCCACGATCGCCGTCCTCCATGGTCAGATTCACGTTGGTCTGACCGCAGAGCAGCTCCAGCAATTAGCCCAGCAGAGCGACGCCCAGAAGATCAGTCCGCGCAATCTGGCCGCTGTGCTGCTGCAGAAAGGAAGTGGCGGGACAACGGTCGCCGGCGCACTCTGGATCGCCCAACGCGCGGGGCTGAAGGTCTTTGCTACCGGTGGCATCGGCGGCGTGTATTCGCCGCTCACCCTGGATATCTCCGCCGACTTGCCCCTTCTGGCCGAGTCGCCCCTGATTGTCGTCTGCGCTGGAGCAAAGGCCATTCACGATTTGCCCGCCACCCTGGAATACCTGGAGACCGTTGGCGTGCCGGTCATCGGCTATCAGACCAACGAGTTTCCGGCCTTCTACTGGCGCGAAAGTGGCCTGCCGGTGACCATACGCCTGGATACGCCCAAAGAGGTGGCAGATTTTGCGCGCCTGCACTGGGGTCTGGGAATGCACAGCGCGGTGCTGGTCTGTCAACCTCCACCCCGTGAGCAGGCGCTGCCCCGCGCCGGGCTGGAAAGCCTGATTCACCGTGTGCGAGCCGAGGCCGAGAAACAAAACATCCGCCGTCAGGCATTAACGCCGTTCCTGCTGCAGCGCCTGAACGATCTGACCCATGATGAAACGCTGCGCACCAATCTGGCGCTCTTGCTGCACAACGCCTCGCTGGCCGCCCGCATCGCCTGCGCCATGCCTCTGGAAAAAACTCCCCAGACCATTTGAAGGTCGCCATAAGCCGTTCCGAGAAACGCCCTGCCCGTGAACCCTATGAACGACTCGCCAGCCCTGTCCGTACGCTATACTCCTGGTGCGGCGGTTGCCGCGTCGGGGCAAGGGTATCGTTTAAGCGTCCCGGCAGGGAAAGGAGGAACATACCGTCTGGCGCAGTGCGATGACTATTCGCGGCGCAGTCGCAACCGTTTTCCTCATTATCCCCCCTTTTCCTTTTCCCTGCGGGCGCGCGTTTCAGCCGAAAATCTGCCCGGTACATGGGGTTTTGGCCTTTGGAACGATCCCTTCGGCTTATCGCTGGGTTTCGGCGGCACGCCATTTCGTCTACCGGCTCTGCCGAACGCCGTCTGGTTCTTCTATGCCTCGACGGAAAACTATCTGACGCTGACCGAGAAGGTGTTTCTACCGGGGGAAGGAACGCGGCCGGTTCCGGCAAATGGGTTCTTCGCCGGGACATTTTGCTCACCGCGCTGGCCGGCCTGGCTTCTTGCGCCGGCGCTGGTCGGTGCGCCGCTGCTCTGCATTCGCCCTCTGGCCAGACTGGCGCGCCGGCTGGCAGCGCGCCTGATGCGTCAAGACGGCGCGGCGATCACGGTACCGGTCACCGAATGGCACACGTACACTCTCCACTGGTCAGCCCACATGTGCGAGTTCCGCATAGATGAGCGGCTTCTGTTCCGTACCGCTCTCTCCCCCGCGCCACCACTGGGCCTGGTCATCTGGATAGATAACCAGTACGCCGCTTTCACTCCACAAGGCCGCTGGGCTTATGGTACACTAACCAATCCGGCCATGTGGCTGGACATTGAAAACCTGTCCTTGCGCCACGATTGAGTGCCACTCTTTTTCAACAGAAAGGATGGAATCGGCCAGAATGGATTTTTCTCTCGAAGAGGCGCTGAAACTGCTCTTTGCCATACTGGTTGGCGGGTTGATTGGATTCGAACGCGAGTTTCACGATAAATCCGCCGGTTTTCGCACCATCATCTTTATCACGTTGGGCGCTACGCTGTTCACCATCCTGTCATTCCATTTTCTGGATAATAGCGCCCGCGTGGCCGCCAATATTGTGACCGGCATAGGCTTTCTGGGGGCCGGCGCCATTCTACGCGGGGAAGGCGGCAAAGTCGCCGGCCTGACCACGGCCTCAACCATCTGGCTGGCCGCCGCCCTGGGCATGGGCATTGGCCTTGGCCTGTACACCCTGAGCGGCATTACTGCCGTGATTATCCTGATCGTCCTCTGGCTTTTCCCTTCCTTCGAACACTGGCTGGACAATCTGCGCGATACACACACCTACGAAGTCGTGCTATCGCGCACGTCTCCCCGGCTGGACACGCTGGAAGCCACTTTCCGCTCCTGTGGGGTACGCGTTTTCAAACGGAACGTATGGAAACTGGAAACCCGCGTGGTGTGCACCCTGTACACAGTTGGCAGGAAACGTTGCCATCAACAACTCATCCCCCTGCTCCTGGCAGATACCGAGATTCTGGAGTTCCGTTACTGACGGAGGTTGCTGTGGATCATCTGGAGAATAACACCATTATCCAAATTGGCATTGTCGTCCGCGATGTCGAAGACGCGGCGACCCGGTACGCTCAGATTTTTGGCGTTCCCAAGCCGCAAATCGTCGCGATCGCGGCCGATTCGTTCGCCAACACCCATTATCGCGGCCAGCCTTCGAACGCCTGGGGCAAAGCGGCCTTTTTCGACATGGGCGCGGTACAACTTGAACTCATTGAGCCGGTCGGCGCGCCCAGTACCTGGGAGGAGTTCCTGCGCCTCCACGGCGAAGGGATTCACCATATTGCTGTGCGCGTTGAGCAGCTGGAAGAGGCCCAAGCCTTCCTCGCCGCGCGTGGAATGCCGGTGGTCCAGTCCGGAGGCTGGGACGGTGGACGTTATGCCTATATAGATAGCGTGAAGCAGCTGGGCGCCATGCTGGAATTGCTGAAGTTCGATCGCGAAACGTCGCGCCAGTGATCATCACGCCCCATCACCACAGGCGCATCTGAGCCGGCGCTTCGAGCGGATCGCTCGTCAGTTCACGCAGGAAATCCGCGCGGCTTAAATCGGGGATAGCGGCCAGGCGTCGCAGGGTACGGAACTTAAGGACACGCCAGCCCCGGTTCCATAAAGCCGCGAGCGCGGGATCGCGCCGCAGTTTATAGCTCAACAGACCGGCGCGCCCCCCAGGCAGAACCAGCAGGCTGTGTTCTGGAGGATAACGGTTCTGACGCAAAATTCTACCCACTACGGCGGAGGCGAGCAGGTAGAAGACAAAAGCCGGCTTTCCCTCCTCACTCCAGAGAATTAACCGTCCCGGCTCGCCGGTCACAGACGCCACAAACCCCAACCGCTGACCGAGGGCCTGTAGCATTTTGTTGACCGCCTCCAGGTCCGCGCGGCGCGCCGCGGCCTTGTCTTCCGAACGCAGGGCCCAGCGTCCATTGATTTCCATCGCGTAGGAAACCAACACCTGCTGCATCAGGCCCAGGGAAGGAGTCAAAAGGCCAGGCAGTTCTGCATTGACCGCCGTCTCAAGTTCGCCAGCCGAGGCCGAAGGGTGCTTCTGGAGATAGCGCACCAGAGCCATTTCCACGCGGTCGGGCAAAGGGATTGTATCTTGCGCCCATTCCTCCAGCCCCCACAGCCCGCTTTCCAGGCTTTTTGCCTCACTGTAGTGAACAAACGCGCCAGACTGTAAGGCGCTCTGCAGCGGCGTATGAATCCTGGAGAGGTCTTCCTGACCATAAGCCAGAGAGCCTTCCACAGCCATTGCCTGCAACGCCGCGGCGTGCAGGTGCAAATAGGTGGTCGGCTCACCGCGTGCATTCAGGTAATCTTGCAAGGCCTGGCGGATCATTTCCACCGCAGGACGATTGAGCGGTACATGCTCATAGGGGCGCTTGCGACAGAACAGTTGCACCGGGTCATGAGGGGTACGCAACGCCAGACCATTCAGATCGAAGCCGGCGCTCTCCAAAGCCACCAGCGTGGCGCTCAGGTAGGCAGGTTCCGGTTCCGCCACGAAGGCAAACAGCGGCGCATCCAGCGGCAGGGACTGCGCCAGGACACGGAAAGCCGCCGTCAGGGCCTCGGTATGCCAGTCCCAATCGTAACGCTGACGCCGCAACACAGCCTTGAAGGCGCTCACTGCAGAACGCCCCCATAGCCAGCCGGCCCATAACGCCGAGAGCGTCCAGAGAGCCTGATTGGGACGCGGGATCGCGGTCACGACAGCGCGAATGGGAAGGCCGGGCAGGCGCGCGGCGAGGTCGCGCAATGCGCCTTCGAACAGGCAAATGCCGCCAGGCGGCGCCGGGCGCGGCCAGTTGACCAGCGGCACCGCCGTTTGCGTCGTAGCCAGGGCCTCCGCGCCGCGCTCCAGCGCCAGCCAGAGGTTGTGTTCCAGAAAGCGCGCCGGAACCGTCATTTGTTTTGGGCGAGGGCGGTCTTCCGGATACGCCCACAAATTGCTGGCGACATCACAGGCAAAGAGCACCAGCGCGGTCAGGCAACGCCGTCGTTCCGGGGTGAGCGAAAGGCTATCCAGTTTGTTGATGATGGTGATGAGCGCATACAGGGCACGCGGCAGGTAGCAGTTCAAAGCGGCTTCCACATAGGGGCGATCCGGATCGTCCAGCGCCGCGACGCGTTCCAGCGCGCGAGCGCGATGGAGAGCCGTCGTCGCTGCCAGAATCGCCGCATGACGGCGGTCGCTTTCCGTGGTCGGAAATTCGCCCTCCTCCCCACAGGGACAGCGGTACATGCACGCCACGGGGGCCTCGCGGCCCTGCTCCCAGACGAAGGCTGTGGCAGGGATTTCGCGATGACAGCGTCGGCATTCGGTCTGGTAGAGCGACTGGAGGTGATTTTCCAGCCGTTCATCCCCCTTGCGCGCGGCGCCAAGCTCAGCCAGCGCGGCCTGAAACTCCTGACGCGTGGGCGCAGCCGCGCTCAATTCGAGCAGGAAACGCGCGACCGGATTGTTGACCGTTGCCAGGACGCGCCAGCCAGCCCGGGCCGCCTCTACAGGTAAATGTGGCGCGCTGCCAAATGGATCGAGCACCCAGCCCGCCGGTTGTTCCCCAGCCGACAGGACATGCTGCAACGCCGCCCGCGCCATGCCCTCCGGCAGCGGGGGAAGGAAACGCACCAGCGGACCGCTGGTCGGCGCCGCCCCCTCACCCCGAAGGTAAGCAATTTCTTCCATACCTCAAGTCCCCTGCATACCCCAGAGAACACGGAAGACACGGATAAGTCCACTGCAAAATCGAACCGCCAGGGCACAAAGACGCCAGGCAAGATGAAGGAAACCTTCGTGGTGAATCTTCAAGATTTTGTAACTACCTCGACAATGTCATATTTCGGCATCGTTGTCATTGCGAGGGCGTTCTCTGCCCGAAGCAATCCCCTGGTAATTGGGAGACTGCTTACCTTGAGACTCGCAAAGAGATTGCTTCGGCGGCTATCGCCGCCTCGCAATGACAAGGGACAGATAATCTAACATTGTCGAGATAGTTCCAAGATTTTTGCAGTGCCGTCACGGATGGCATAGAGAATTCTCGACTTACCTGCCAGCTCAGGTAGCGTTGATTGTTGAGCGCAGGAACCATCCACGAGCAGGTCGCGCATCCAAAAACAGAAGCCGGCGCGGGATCGGGCAGGATGGCCTTATCCCTGTTCCACCGCGCTAGGGGCTGAGAATGCAAACCTCATCGGGCGCCAGATGAAGTTTACCGGCCTTGAACGAGGCAGTCGAGGCGGCATGGCTCGAAAACAATATCTGCCAGGTGGTCGCCGGCAACAGATGGGAGTTCACCGAAAGATCGAGCGGTCGAGAGGAAAAATTCAGGCCGATGAGCAGCGTTTGCTCGCCGTAAGTGCGCAGGTAGGCCAGACCGGGCTGGCGCGCCTCACTGACGAGGTGAAAATCGCCACGCCGCAGCGCTACTTTCTCCCGGCGCAGGGCAATCAGGCGCCTGGTAAAAGTCAGCAATGAATCCTCGTCCTCGCGTTGCGCCAGGACATTCCGCTGCCGGTAATTCGGGTGAACAGGCAACCAGGGCCGGGACGTAGAAAAGCCAGCGTAGGGGCGGTCATCCCATTGCATGGGCGAGCGGCAGCCATCGCGCCCTTTGTAGAACGGCCAGTAACGTCGGCCGGGTGGGTCCAAAATCTCACTGCGCCGTAAGTGGATATCGCGCATGCCGATTTCCTCGCCATAGTACAGAAACGGCGTACCGCGCAGCGTGAGCAGCAAGCCGAGAACCACTTTTGCCCGCGCGTCGTCCTCGCCTCGGGCATAACGCGTGGCGCTGCGCGGCAAGTCGTGGTTACTGAGTACGTACGTGGGCCAGACACGATCGCCGACGGCAGTTTCCCAACGCTGAATGGCGCGCAGGAAGCGATCGGCGCGGAAGGGACAGGCAGTAAACTCGAAGTTGAACGCCGCATGAAGTTTGTCCGCGCCGCAATACGAGGCAGCCTTCTCCGGCGTCGCCAGGAACGTTTCCCCGACCGCATACCGTTCCGGGTATGAATCGAGCAGGGCGCGCAGTTCTCGCAGCAACGGGAACATCTCGGGCTGATCGCAGTCGTACGTATGTTGCTGGCGGTCAAAACCGCGCAGCCCCCAGCGGGGCGGATTGTCACGGTACGCTGCATCCTTAAAGTAAACATTGAAAACATCCAGACGGAAGCCATCCACGCCACGTTCCAGCCAAAAGCGGAAGACATCGAACATGGCCTGACGCACCGCCGGGTTGCGCCAGTTTACATCGGGCTGCTCTGGCAGGAACATGTGGTAATAGTATTGCCCCCGTTCCGGGACGTAAGTCCAGGCACGACCGCCAAAACAGGATTGCCAGTTGTTGGGCGGCCTGCCTACCCCTCGATCACCTTCAGGACGCGGGTCTTTCCAGAGATACCAGTCCTGTTTGGGGTTATCGCGCGAACGGCGCGATTCTTGAAACCAGGGATGTTGATCGGAAGTATGATTGAGGACCATGTCCAGAATAACGCGGATTCCCCGTTGATGCGCTTCCCGAACGAGCACATCAAAGTCCGCCAGACTGCCGAAACGGGGATCAACATCGCCATAATCGCTGACGTCGTAGCCGAAATCCTTATCCGGCGAGGGGTAAATTGGCGAAAGCCAGATGGCGTCCACGCCGAGTTCGGCCAGATAGTCCAGGCGAGCCGTAATGCCGGCCAAATCTCCCAGGCCATCGCCATTGCTATCGGCAAAGGAGCGCGGGTAAATCTGGTAGATGATACCGTCGCGCCACCACAGGAAATCGTTCATCGCGGCCTCCAGTTGTGTATGTCATGGCGAGGAACGTTCTTTGCGACAAAGCACTCTCCAGGCAAGTCAATTTAGCCTGACAAAAAGGGAGATTGCTTCGCCGAAAAACGGCTCGCCATGACATGGCTGAGTAGTTACGCAAGATGAGTATTTGCCATCAAAATTATTGTACCAGAATCGGAACGTCCCGAAGGTTTTTCCCAGGCGACAGGGTCAATATCCCTTCAGGCAGGCTGGTCCACGTGACGGCGCGGCGGCAAGATGGCCGGCACAAAGCGGGCAAAGAGCAGCGCGGCGCTGAAGCGTCCAATCGCCGAACACAGGAAAACCGCCTTATACCCCCACACAGTCACGATCCATGAGCCGAGGGCGGCGCCGCCGGCCAGCGAGAGAGTCACCATCATCTGGTAGAACGCCGAGTAGCGCGCCCGTCGCGAGGAAGGCGTCAGCGTCAGCAACAGGTTGAAGGAAACCAGATTGAAGGCGCCCCACAGAGCACCGCTGAAGATGTTCAGCGCCACCACATGCCAGAAACGCGTGATGAAAATCCAGGCCGCCGGCAAGGCAGGAATGAACAACATGCTGATCAACTGCACCCGGCGCGGCCCCCAACGATCCGAAAGCGCCCCCACCCGAGGCTGGACCAGCAAGCCAGCAATATTGGAGACAATTGTCGCAGCGCCGACCATGACCGCGCTGAAATGTAACCCTTCGACCATGTACACGCTAAAGAACGGGCCGGCAATGTTTAGCGATAGATTCCACAACCCCATGACCAGACTGAGCGCCAGGAAGGCCGGTCGTGACCAGATATCTTTCAGCATCGTAACCACAGAAAATGGCGTTGCCTCCGGTTCTCTGGCCCTGACGCCATCTTCCGGATCGCGCAGATGCCAGAAGCAATAGGTAGAGATCAGCCCCAGGAAAAACGCCAGCCCCAGCGCGAGTTGATAACCTGTAGGAACAGGGAGGCGGGTAATGAGTTCACCCATCAGGTAAACGAGGGTAATGCCGGCAACGCCCATGGCAAAGTTGCGCGCGCCAAAGTAACGGCCGCGCCCCTCCAACGGCACGACAGCCCCGGTCAGCGACATCCAGGCCGGATAGCCCAGATTCCCAAAGGCATCCCGCAAGACGGCCAACGCCATGCCGGCAAAAATGAGCGCCTGTCCCTGCAGCATCAGGGGAAGACAGGCCAGCAAGAGCACCATGAATCTCCCCAGAATTCCGCCAAACAGGATGGTAAGTTCCTGGCGGTGTCCCACTCTTTCCACCAGGAAAGCCGCCGGCAAGAGGAGGATCGCCGCACTCAGGCTGGAAAATGAACTCGTCAGACCAATCTGAGCGCGCGTTGCTCCCAACGCCAGGAGATAAAGGGACAGGTAGGTAACAATGATATTGTCGCTGGCCGCCGCAAAGAGACCATCGAAGAAAAACCAGGTGAGGTTGCGTTTAACCGCCTGGGGCAATGGTAACGCCCACTCTCCTCCCCAGGTAAAGCGCCGCGCCGCGCGCCGCGCGCGTACGATCAGTAGCGAAAAGTGCGACATAGTCAGATGCGCTCGAGACGGGATAGAGTCATTATGAAAAGAATGGCGCGATGTTGCCCGCTCTCGGCTGGCAAACAGGCAGAACGAATCTGTTCCACGACGTCACTTACCTGATCATCCTCTACGCCCACCAGCAGGGTTACGTTCCCGCGCCGCAGGAACCCCCCGGTGCTGGCCAGGCGCGTGACACGATACCCACGCGCGACCAGCGCATGAACAACCTCGTCGCCGTCTATATCCCGAACAATTGCGCAAATTAATTTCATGGCGCTCCTGACAGCGCCGCCTCCACGCATGAATTGGGCGGCAAAGAAAAACCATCGCGCACAATGCTCTTGCAAGGTAACACAGGGGAAATGTTTTGTCAAGCCATTTTTCACGGAGATTGTCTCGCCGCCTCAGCATCGGTTGACAATCTGCCGCGCCATTGATACAATCAGCCCGATTGTGCAATTTTGTGCAATCCGTCGGGAAGACAAAAGCCAGAGCCAGACGGTGCCTTAATACTCTCTTCACCGAGGAGGAACTCCATGAAAGTCCTGATTTGCGATAAAACGGAAGCCGAGGCGATCGAGAAAATGCGCGCCGCCGGTTTGACGGTGGATGTGCGCGATGATATCACGCCGGAAGAATTGCCTGCCGTGCTGCCCAATTATGATGGGTGCGTTGTCCGTTCCAGGACCAAGATTCGTCAGCCATTGATTGATCAGTGCCCGAATCTGAAAGTCATTGTGCGCGGCGGCGTAGGACTGGATAACATTGACGCCGACTACGCGCGCGCAAAGGGCATTACCGTGTTGAATACGCCACGCGCCTCCTCCGCCTCGGTCGCCGAACTGGCCATCGGCTTCATGTTCGCCCTGGCGCGTTCCCTGTATCAGGCTACGGCAACCATGAAGGCCGAAAAATGGGAGAAAAAGCGTTTCGAGGGCGAAGAACTGGGAGGAAAGACACTCGGTCTCATTGGCGTTGGCAATATCGGGCGCGAGGTCGCGCGTCGCGCCGCGGCTCTGGGCATGACCGTGATTGCCTGTGACCCCTACGTATCCCCGCAGGACGTCCCCGAAGTCCGACTGGTGTCTCTGAACGAATTGCTGGAGCGTTCCGATTACATCAGCCTGCACCTGCCCAAAACCGCCGAAACGACGAACATGATTGGCGCAGAACAGTTTGCCAGGATGAAAGACGGCGTGCGCCTGATCAACTGCGCGCGCGGCGGCATCGTGGACGAGAACGCCCTCTACGATGCGCTGGTCAGCGGGAAAGTGGCCGGCGCCGCCCTGGACGTGTTTGCCGAAGAGCCGCCTTCCGACTGGAGACTGGTTAAACTGGACAACGTGATCTGCTCGCCGCACATTGGCGCCTCCACCAAAGAGGCCCAGCAACGCGTCGGCGCCGAGGTAGCCGAGAAACTGATAGAATTTGCCCGTGCGCACGGGCTATGCTAATCCCTGCTGTGCCACGCACCCCCTGCGTGGCACAATTTTGTCTGCGATGAAAACGTACCCTGCTCTTGGCGTTCAAATTCCACAAGTCTATCTGCCCAAAAACGGGATTGACCTGACCAAATGGTCCGTGATCGCCTGCGACCAGTTCACCTCGCAACCGGAGTACTGGCAGGAAGTGGAAAGGCTGGTCAATGGCAACCCCTCTACCCTGCACTTAATTCTGCCGGAAGCCTACCTGGGAAGGGCGGATCAACAGATGCGCATTCAGCGCATCCACGCCACCATGCGCGCTTACCTCGACCAGGGCCTGCTCGAACCGCACGAAGGGCTGATTTACGTTGAACGCACCGCCCTGGGCCGCACCCGTCATGGCATCATGCTCAGCCTCGATCTGGAACAGTACGAGTTCCGGCCCGGCTCATCGGCTTTGATTCGGGCTACAGAGGAAACGATTGTCGAACGCCTGCACCCGCGCGTGCAGGTACGTGAAGGCGCGCTGTTGGAACTGCCTCATATCCTGGTCTTGATTGACGATCCCCAAAAGATGGTCATTGAATCCCTGACTGCCCGGCGTGATACCCTGCCCAGGCTCTACGATTTTGACCTCATGTTGGGCAGCGGTCATCTGAGCGGTTACGCTGTGCCCGAAGCCTTGACCGAGCAGGTCATCGCCGCCTTACAACATCTTGCCCGCCCGCAAGATTTTCTGGCCAAATACAACTTTCCTCCCTCCGCGCAGGAAGCTGTCCTGCTCTTCGCCGTCGGCGATGGCAATCACTCCCTGGCCACCGCCAAGGCGGTTTGGGAAAAAATCAAATCCCGGGCAGGCATGAATCATCCGGCGCGCTATGCGCTCGTAGAAGTGGAAAACCTGCATGATGACGGCCTGGTGTTCGAGCCTATCCATCGCGTGCTCTTTGACGTGAAAGGGGATGTTCTGGCAGCGCTGCCGGCGTACTTTGGAAGTTCCTGCACCTGTACCTCCATCTCCAGCGCGGACGAGATGGCCTCGCTGGTAGAGACGGCCTCGCCAGCCAGACAACGCTTCGGCCTGATTCAAGGGGGGCGCTGTCACCTCATTGAAATCGAGGCCCCCGCCTCTCATCTGGCAGTCGGCAGTCTGCAAAACTTTCTGGACGATTTTCTGGCACGCGGCGGAGCGGCGAAAATAGACTATGTACACGGCGCCGAGGTGGTCATGCGCTTTGGCGACTCTCCGACGAACGCCGCCTTTTACCTGCCGGCGCTGGAGAAATCCGAACTGTTTAAGACCGTGATTCTCGATGGCCTCCTGCCGCGCAAGGCATTTTCCATGGGCGAGGCTGTCGAAAAACGCTTCTACATGGAAGCACGCCGCATCGCCTGAAGCAATCCCTGACCCACAAGACCAACGGCAGATTCGCCAGATAAGGGAACGCCAGAAAGACACCTGCCTGCTGTAACGATGGCGCGGCGCTTCACGCTGGCATGGCGCGCAAGGGGAAATGCACCTGCGCAACCCCGGACCAACCTGGTTGATTCTTCAGAGAATAGGGGATTCACGGTAAAATAAGCATAGAGGAGGTCGCTGTGGAGACAATAACCGCTGTCCGGCCATCGCCAATCGCCGGGACATGGTATGAGGGCAATCCTGATGCCCTGGCCCGGCAGGTGGATGGATATCTCAAGGAAGCGCAGATTCCGCCGCTGGAGGGCGAGGTAATTGCAGTCATTGCACCACATGCCGGTCACATTTATTCGGGCGCGGTGGCCGGGTATGCTTTCGCTACCGTGCTTGGACGCACCTTCGATCTGGTAGCCATCGTCTCGCCCATGCACCACCCTTACAACGCGCCGTTGCTGACCACGGCTCATCAGGCCTATGCCACCCCACTGGGCCAGGTCAGGGTGGACAAAAAGGCTGTGGAGCGCCTTTCGGCACGCCTGGAAGCGACCCTGGGCTATGGCCTTACCCCGATTGCCTACGACCGCGAACATTCGCTGGAGATCGAACTGCCCTTCCTGCAACGCGCCCTCCACGGCGAGTTCCGCCTGCTGCCGGTGATGGTGCGGGCACAGGCGCCCGCCATCGCGCGCGCCCTCGGCGAGGCGCTGGCCGAAACGCTCCGCGAACACAACGCCTTGCTCGTCGCCAGCACCGACCTCTCTCACTTCTACCCGCAGGCGGAAGCAGTACAATACGATACCGAGATGCTGCGCTGCGTGGAATCCTTTGACCCCGAAGCCGTCTTTCGCGCCGAACTGGAAGAGCGAGGGTTCGCCTGTGGTCTGGGCGCGTTGATGACCGTATTGTCGGCGGGACGCGCCCTCGGCGGTAGCAGCGTAAAAATCCTGCGCCATGCCACCTCGGGCGACGTTACCGGCGACTATTCTTCCGTTGTTGGCTACGGCGCAGCAGTAATCTTGAAGAAGTGACCTATGACTCAATTGCGCATCACCGACGATCTGGACGCCTTGCTGGGTGTCTTGCCCGAAGACATTGTCGCCGCCGTCCATCGGGCTAACGATTACGACAATCTTCTGGAAATTATCCTCGATCTGGGGCGCGTCCCCACCGCGCGCTTTGTGGACCGCGAGGTCGTGCTGCGCGACAGCGAAGTGACGCGCGCCGAAATTGATTACGTGGACGCGCGTGTCGGCGAATTCGACGCCGATAATCGCGCCGGGATTGAGCGCACCCTACACCGTATCTCTGCCATCCGCAACCGACGCGGGCATATCGTTGGCCTGACCCTGCGCGTCGGGCGCGCCGTGTATGGGACAGTGGACATCATCCAGGACATTATCGAATCCGGCAAGTCTGTGCTGATTCTTGGCCGTCCCGGCGTAGGCAAGACCACCCTGCTGCGCGAGGCGGCGCGTATCCTGGCCGAAACCAAGCGCGTCATCATCGTGGATACCTCCAACGAAATTGGCGGCGATGGCGATGTGCCGCATCCGGCCGTCGGCAAGGCGCGGCGAATGCAGGTACGCGAGCCAATGTTGCAGCATGAAGTCATGATTGAAGCCGTGGAAAACCATAACCCGGAAGTCATCGTCATTGACGAAATCGGTCGCGAACTGGAAGCCCTCGCCGCGCGCACAATCGCCGAACGCGGCGTACAACTCATCGGCACCGCGCACGGCAACACCCTCGATAACCTGCTCCTCAATCCAACCCTTTCCGACCTTGTCGGAGGCATAGAGGCCGTGACTCTTTCCGACGAAGAGGCCCGCCGGCGCGGGACACAAAAAACAGTGCTCGAACGCCGCGCTCCGCCAACCTTCGACGTGCTGGTAGAAATTCAGCAACGCGACCGTTTCGCGATTCACATGGACATCGCTCAAGCCGTGGATGCGTTGCTACGCGGCTACCCTCTCCCACCGGAGATTCGCTGGCGGGATTCTGAGGGCCAGATTCATGTTGAGAAAGCCCTGCCGGCCGGAAGTCCGCGTCCCGACTCCGAGTTCCGTATCGAGAGCAGCGGTCGCCTGCGGCATGGCGGACGCGAGGAGACGGCGGCTCTCCCCTTCTCCATCGCTCGCGCAACCACAGAAAGTCAGTCCGCCGCGTCAACGACCGCTTCCTTGCGACCAGTGCGCATCCATCCCTACGGTGTGGCGCGTGACCGCCTGATGCAGGCCGCCAAACGCCTGGGAGTACCGGCTATGGTGGTCAAAGATTTGTCGGAAGCCGATGTGCTCGTCACCCTGCGCTCGTATTATCGCGATCGGCAACAAATCGTGACTCTGGCCGAACATCGCGGCCTGCCCATCTACGTCCTGCGCGCCAATACCGTCAATCAGATGGAACAGTTCTTGATTGATCTGTTCAACCTGGCAGAAATCACCCCGCCGCCCGATGAGATGGAGCGCATTCGTACCCAGACCGAGGCCGCCATCGCGGCCGTCTTGAACGGCGAACGTTGGGTGGACCTGCCACCCGGCCCGGCGGCGGTACGGCGCATGCAACACGAGATGGCGCGCGCCGCCGACCTCGTCAGCCATTCCTACGGCAAGGAGCCGCGGCGACACGTGCGCATTTTCCGCGAATAACGGCACGGCTGACAACAAAAAAAGGAGATCACCATGCAGTACCGGGAACTGGGACGTACAGGCTGGCAAGTGTCAACGGTGAGTTTTGGAGCCTGGGCAATTGGAGGCAGCTGGGGGCCGGTCGAGGATGCCGAATCCTGGGCCGCACTGGAGCGAGCGGTCGAACTGGGAGTAAATTTCTTTGACACGGCTGACGTGTACGGCGATGGACGCAGCGAACGCCTCCTGGGGCGTTTGCGCCGCGCCTATCCTCACATTTACATCGCCACCAAAGCCGGGCGACGCCTGAATCCTCATCTTGCGGAAGGCTACAATCGCGCCAATCTCACGGCTTTTGTAGAACGCAGCTTGCAGAATCTCGGCGTGGAAGCCATTGACCTGCTCCAGTTACACTGTCCACCGACGCCGGTGTATTATATGCCCGAAGTCTTCGGCATCCTGGACGATCTGGTCCAGACAGGCAAGGTACGTTACTATGGCGTGAGCGTGGAAAAGGTCGAAGAAGCCCTCAAAGCCATTGAATATCCCAACGTGCAGAGCGTGCAAATCATCTTCAATATGTTCCGTCACCGGCCGGCCGGGTTGCTCTTCGAGCAGGTTAAGCAACGCCGCGTTGGCATTCTGGCGCGAGTGCCGCTGGCATCAGGCTTGCTGACCGGCAAACTGCGCCCGGATTCGTCCTTTGCCCCCGACGACCACCGCGCCTTCAACCGCTACGGCGAAGCGTTCGATCAGGGGGAAACCTTTGCAGGCGTGGACTACGAAACCGGCTTGCAGGCCGTAGAAGCCTTGAAGGCCATTTGTCCGCCGGGAATGAGCATGACGCAATTTGCTTTGCGCTGGATTCTGATGTTCGAGGCAGTAACCTGCGCTATTCCCGGCGCCAAGCGACCGGCTCAGGTAGAGGAGAACAGCGCCGCCGCCGACCTGCCGCCGCTCCCCGCCTCAACAATGGAACAGGTGCGCGCGATATACGACCGTTATCTCCGCCCACAGGTCCATCACCGCTGGTAATTTCCCCCAGGAGTGATACACTACCACCCTGCAAAAAAGAGGTTGAATCCACAACCCGTTATGATCACAAACGTAGATAGATAAATGTCCACGCAAAAGTTGTAGCAGGAATGTTGCTCTGTTGCAAACATTCTCAAAGCATGTCACGGCGAGCGAAGCGAAGCAGTCTCCCGGCAGGCAAGCGGATTGCTTCGCCGCCCAGGCGGCTCGCAATGACATCATCGCAGCAGAACATATGAAAACTTGCAAAATCATAGGGTTTTCGTATTGCGTGCAATAACTTTTGAAGGCACGCCGTAGATAATTCTGACTCGACTGCCAAAAGGCCCTGTTACCATCCCGTACCCAGAACACGCGCCGTAACCTTCGGCGCGGGAACTTTGTGCTCCCAGCATTTTGCGCGCGGCCCTCTGGCAGTGGACTCAACCTTAATAAAACCCTGACCTCTGGAGGCGACGATGATCAGTTTACCTGCGCTCGGCTGGCTGGTATTGGGGATTGTTGTCCTCATCCTCTTAAGTGGGATTCGCTTCATCCCCAATAACCGCATTGGGATTGTAGAGAAACGCTGGAGCCTGTTCCACGGCTCGATTAAGAGCGGGCTGATTGCTTTGCACGGCGAGGCAGGCTATCAACCGCAGGTTTTGCGCGGTGGATTGCATTACCTGATGCCGATTCAGTACGTCGTGCACCGCATGCCCCTGGTGACCATTGCTCAAGGCAAAATCGGCTACGTATTTGCCCGCGATGGTCGTCCACTGGAACCGGCCCAGGTGCTGGCCTCCAATGTAAAGGCCAACGATTTTCAAGACGTGCGTTCTTTTCTGGAAAATGGTGGGCAGCGCGGCCCGCAGCGGCTCATTTTGCGTGAAGGAACCTACGCCATCAATCTCGTGCAATTCATCGTAATCACAGAGGAGCACGTTTACGGCCTGTCCTTAAGCCGCGAAGAAGCGGCTACCATTTCCAGAATGGCCGCCGTTATTGCCGAACGCGATGGTTTTAAACCTATTGTCATTAAAGACACCGATGATAAAGTCGGAATCGTCACAGTGCACGATGGGCCTTCCCTGCCACAAGGGGAAATCATTGCTCCCATCGTAGGGGATGATCCAACGCAGCCGGAACTCTATCACAACAACTTTCAGGATGCAGATAAATTCCTGGCCGCCGGTGGACGTCGCGGACGCCAGTTACAGGTGCTGGTAGAAGGCACGTACTACATCAACCGCCTGTTTGCCACTGTGGAAATGATCCCCAAGACGGTCATTGAGGTCGGGAATGTGGGCGTTGTGGTTTCCTACACAGGCGAAACGGGTGAAGATCTCTCCGGCAAGGAATACCGTCATGGAGAGCTGGTTGAGAAAGGGAAACGCGGCGTCTGGAACGAAGCACTCTTGCCGGGCAAATACGCCTTCAACACCTATGCCGGCAAAGTCATTATCGTGCCAACGACGAATTTCATTTTGAAATGGATCCGGAACGAGACCGGCGCCCATCGTTACGATGAAAACTTGACGGAAGTGTCATTAATTACGAGAGACGCCTTCGAGCCGTCTCTGCCGCTATCGGTAGTCGTTCATATTGATTACCAGAAAGCGCCTCTGGTTATTCAGCGGTTTGGCGACATCAAGAAACTGGTTGAACAAACGCTAGACCCTATGGTAGCCGCTTACTTCAAGAATATTGCCCAAACCCGCACCTTGATTCAACTGCTTCAGGAGCGCAGTGCGATTCAGCAGCAGGCCAGTCTGGAAATGAAGGAGAAATTTGCCCATTACAACCTGGAACTGGAAGAAGTCCTGATCGGAACACCCACCTCCCAGCCCGGCGATACACAAATTGAGACCATCCTCACCCAGTTGCGCGCCAGGCAGGTGGCTACCGAACAGGTCGAAACCTATGCACGCCAGCAGCAGGCCGCGTTGAAGGAACGAGAATTGCGCGAGGCCGAGGCGCGTGCACAAATGCAAAGCCGGCTGACCGAGGCCGAATTGAATATCAGCATTCAGACCAACCAGGGTAAGGCAGAGTATCAACGCTCGGTTCAACAAGCCGCCCAGATACGCGCCCTGGCAGAAGCGGAGGCCGAAAAAGTGGCTCGGGTAGGGATTGCTCAGGCGATGGCAATTGAAGAACAGGTACGCGCCTACGGCGGGCCGCAATTCCAGGTAACGCAGCAGGTGCTTAATCGGTTCGCGGAGGCCATTCAGCAATCCGGCGTGGACGTAGTACCACGGGTAGTCGTCAACGGCGGCGGGAAAGATGGAGAAGCCGTCACAGCCAACATCATGGAAGCCTTATTAACCCTGCTGCTGTCCGAACGGTTCGGGGCCCTTGCGAAAGAGACGCCGCAGAGTCAGCCGTCGCCTGCTGCGGAAACCGTGCGGGAAAAAATCAAGGCCGGTCTGGAGCAATCCAAACCGCAGGAAGACCGCCATGTTGAAAATCAGGCCGGGGAAGCGCAATAACAGGTCACGATCACCGCTCACCAATCCGTGCCTGACCATGCCGGTCCGCTCCGCAAAGTCAACGCCAGGGCAGGCAACCATTGCCGCTCCTGGCTCCCCAGGCCGCGCGTGCAGGTACAGGATTGACTGAAAATTGCGCTATGGCTCCTATACGGCGTCCGGCTAACCGCTACCTGATCATCGCTGTGCTCGTGCTTATCCTGGGAGCGATAGGCTACTGGTTACGCGCCGTTTTCAAGCCCTTGCTTCTGGCCGCGTTGACGGCGTACCTGCTCTACCCGCTGGTACACTTCCTGCACACGCGCTTCAAGATGAAGCGGAAACTGGCCGCCAATCTGGTCTACTTCACCAGTCTGGCGGTGCTGATTGCTCTGCCGGCGACGCTGATCCCGGTCCTGGCCGATGAATTGCAGACCATTATTGACGATTTGCTTCTCATTGTGGATCAAATCGAGGGCCTCCTTGCCCGCCCCTTTGCTCTCTTCGGCGTGACTTTCCACCTCCAGGCACTGGTGCCATCGTTCAAAGAGTCGCTGACAACGTTCCTGACGCCCCTGCCGCAAGACGCCTGGCGGCTTATCGAGGCCACGTCCAAAAACGCCCTCTGGTTCCTGGTAGTCGTGGTCGGCGCCTACTACTTCCTGACCGGCTGGGAGGAGACGCGCGAATGGCTGATCGGTCTGGCGCCGCTGGAGTACCGGCCTGTGATGCGCCGATTATACGGCGAAATTCGCGCCGTCTGGCTGGCCTACCTGCGAGGGCAGTTGACGCTGATGGCTCTCGTCGCAGTGACATTTTCATTGCTCTGGACTATCATTGGCCTGCCCGGCGCCCTGATTCTGGGCCTGGCAGCCGGTCTGTTCAGCATCATCCCCGATGTCGGGCCGTTCCTGGCCACGCTCCTGGCCGTCCTCGTCGCCTTGCTGGAGGGTTCCACCTGGATACCCTGGGATAACCTCTGGTTCGCGGTTCTGGTCGCCGGCCTCTATCTGGTGCTCATCAACATTAAGAATGTCTGGCTCCGCCCCTATATTCTGGGCCGTAGCGTGCACATGCACGAAGGTATCGTGTTCATCGCGATCATTGCCGCCGTGGTGACAACCGGCATTCTGGGAGCATTCCTCGTCGTTCCCGTGCTGGCTTCGGCAGCCGTGCTATGCCGTTACCTCTGGCGGCGTGCGCTGGGCGCATCTCCTTTCCCGGCCGCACAGACCACGCAGCGCGCTGCCGCGCGGGCAAAAAGCAAGAAAACATATCGCACTCTCAGGAGGAAGAAACCATCATGAGCATTACTTTCTCTGTCGTCGCTCCCATTTTTAACGAAGTAGAGAACATTCCTGAACTCTACCGTCGCGTGCGCGAGGTGATGACGGCTACCGGCGAGACGTGGGAACTGGTGCTGGTGGACGACGGTTCCACGGACGGCTCTACCGAACAGATTCGCGCTCTGGCAAAGGAAGATACCCACGTTCGCCCGGTGATCTTTGCCCGTAACTTCGGCCATCAGATTGCCATCACCGCCGGCTGGGACTACGCGCGTGGACAGGCTGTGATCATCATTGACGCGGATTTGCAGGACCCGCCGGAAGTCATCCCGGAGTTGATTGCCCGCTGGCGCGAGGGCTACGAAGTTGTCTATGCCGTGCGCGCGGAGCGCGAAGGCGAAACCTGGTTCAAGAAGGCGACAGCGGCATTGTTTTATCGCCTGATCTACCGCATTACCGATGTCAAGATTCCTGTGGACACCGGCGACTTCCGCCTGATGGATCGTAAGGTGGTGGACGTGCTGAAGACCATGCACGAGCGGCATCGTTTTCCGCGCGGCATGTCGGCCTGGGTAGGCTTTCGTCAGATCGGCGTACCGTACAAGCGCGCGCCGCGCTTTGCCGGCAAAACGAAATACCCCTTCAAGAAAATGTTGAAACTGGCCCTGAACGCGATTACCAGTTTCTCCTATTTTCCCTTGCAACTGGCAACATACCTGGGCTTCCTCTCCGCAGGCATCGCCATTCTTGCCATCCCGCTGGTCATCATCACACGGCTGCTTGGCGCCCAGGCCTTTTTCGGTCAGGCCTCCACGCTCATTGCCGTACTGTTCCTGGGCGGCGTGCAATTAATTTCGCTTGGTGTACTGGGTGAATATATCGGGCGAATCTATGACGAGGTCAAGGGCCGGCCGCTCTATATCGTGCGCGAGGGGCCAGAGGACTGATCACGAGGGCGCTAACGCGGCACGCAAGGCGGACACGAAACGCGCCGCGTGCGCAACCGGCGTTTCACTCTGCCGCACGACTTCGATCAGCGCCGAACCGACGATGACGCCATCGGCCAGCCTCCCTACCTGGCGCGCCTGCTCTGGCGTGGCAATGCCAAAACCGACCGCCAGCGGTTTATCGGTGACAGCCCGGGCGCGCTCCACAAAGGCGCTCAAATCGGGCGGCAGCGTCTGCCGCGCACCGGTTACGCCCGTCAGGGATACCAGATACAGGAAACCGGTCGTACGTTCCCCAAGCCGCTTCAGACGGTCAGGCGGCGTGTTGGGCGAGGCCAGAAACACCAGCGCCAGACCGCTGTTCCGGCAAAGCATTTCTGCCTCCGCCGCCTCTTCCAGCGGTAAATCGGGCAGAATCAGCCCATCTGCCCCCGCCTGCGCCGCATCGCGAACAAACCGTCCCAGGCCATAGGCCAGCGCCGGGTTGAGGTATCCCATAAGCACGAGGGGCTGGGTCAGGCCACGCTGACGCAAGACGGCAGTCATTTCCAGGGCGCGCTCCACGCACATCCCCTGCTCCAATGCAACCTGCGTGGAATGTTGTATCGTAGGGCCATCGGCCAGAGGATCCGAGAATGGGATACCCAGTTCCAGCAAATCCGCGCCGGCCTGAGCAATCGCCATGATAATTTCCAGAGACAGGGAAGGATCGGGATAACCCAGGGTAAAGTAAGGCATCAGGGCCGCGCGACGCTGCGCGCGACAGGTTCGAAACAGGGTAGCCATGCGCTCAATGCCTGTCATGTTGCCCTCGCAAGAGAAGGGGTGGGATTTTCCATCAACAGAGCTTTCGTTACCGTATCCAGGTCTTTATCGCCGCGACCGGAAAGATTGACGAGGATAATCGTCTCCGGCGACAGAGCGGGTGCCAGTCGAATCGCCTCGGCCACCGCGTGCGCCGATTCAAGCGCCGGCAGGATTCCCTCCGTACGCGCCAGCATTTGAAAGGCGTCGAGTGCCTGCGCATCCGTCGCCCAGGTGTATTCAGCGCGGCCCACCGCGCGCAGGTAGGCATGTTCCGGCCCTACCGCCGCGTAGTCTAAACCGGCAGAAATCGAGTGCGTCTCGGCAATCTGTCCGTCCTCCGTTTGCAAAACAAAGGTGTACGTGCCATGCAGGACGCCAGGCCGCCCCAACTGCGTATCCGCGAAGCGGGCCGCATGACGTCCACTTTCGATCCCTTCGCCGCCGGCCTCCACCCCTATCAGGCGCACAGCGGCATCGTTCAGAAAGGCAGTAAACAGACCAATGGCGTTCGAGCCGCCTCCCACACAGGCCACACAGACATCTGGCAAACGTCCGGCCTGTTCCAGAATCTGGGCCCGCGCCTCATCGCCGATGACCCGCTGGAAGTCGCGCACGATGGTCGGGTATGGATGTGGCCCTAACGCCGAACCGAGCAGGTAGTACGTATCGCGCACATTCGTCACCCAATCGCGAATCGCCTCGTTGATAGCATCCTTCAGGGTGCGACTGCCGCTCTCAACCGGCCGCACTTCAGCCCCAAGCAAACGCATACGCAGCACGTTCGGCTGCTGGCGGGCCATATCCACGGCGCCCATATACACCACACACTCCAGGCCCAGCAGGGCCGCGGCGGTCGCGGTAGCAACACCATGCTGACCGGCACCAGTCTCGGCAATGATACGCCGTTTGCCCATGCGTTTGGCCAGCAGAGCCTGTCCCAACGCGTTGTTGATTTTATGGGCGCCGGTATGCGCCAGGTCCTCACGCTTCAGGTAGATTTGCGCTCCGCCCAGCGACTGGCTCAAGCGGCGAGCATGGAACAGCGGCGTTGGCCGCCCGGCGTATTTCTCCAGCAAGTCTTGCAACTCACTTTGAAAGATTGAATCGCGCCGCGCCGCCTCGTAAGCGGCCTCCAGCTCAGCAACTGCCGGCATCAAGACTTCAGGGATAAACTGTCCTCCAAAAGGGCCAAATTTTGCGTTCATGGTTCCTTCTCCCAGGCCAGAGTTTCCAGGGCGGCGCGTGCCTGTTGCACGAACGCCTGCATTTTACACCGATCTTTCCGCCCCGGTTCCGCTTCCACGCCTGACGCCACATCCACACCCCATGGGCGGACCTGCTGCACGGCCGCGGCAACGTTTTCCGGCGTCAGGCCGCCGGCCAGCAAAATCGGCATCCAGCGCGCCACGCTGCGCGCCAGCGCCCAATCCGCCTGTTGACCGGTGCCGCCGTACTGTCCGCGCACCGCCGCATCCAGCAGGTAAGCCGGCGGCGCAGGACGGGGAGGATAGTGTAACAGCGCGGCCTGGAGATCGCGACCATTGGCCAGGCGCAGGGCCTTGAAGGCGCGCCCCCCAAGCGCCTGTATCGCCTCCGGCGTCTCATCCCCAGACAGTTGCGCCAGATGCAACCCACAGGTATCCAGAAGCGCCGCAATCTCTGTGGCCGGCGTATTGACAAAGACCCCAACGAGCGTGACGCCAGGCGCCTGTTCGGACACATGACGAGAGATTTGGGCACAGACCTGCGGCGTCACATAGCGCGGGCTTTTGGGGTAGAAATTGAATCCCAGCATATCCGCCCCGGCTTCCACCGCCGCCAGCGCATCCTCGAGCGTCGTCAGGCCACAGATTTTCACCACGATCATCGTTTCACCTTACTTCCCGCAGAACTCTTTCACCTTTTCCGCCACATCCCTGGCCGTAACCAGCGCCTCGCCTACCAGAATGGCCTCCACACCGGCCTCGGCCAGGGCACGCGCCTCGCGCGCCCCGTGAATACCGCTCTCGGCCACCACGCAGACGGAAGCGGGAATGTACGGGCGCAGACGAAAGGTTGTTTCCAGATTGACGGAAAAATCGCGCAGGTCGCGGTTGTTAATGCCGATCAACACCGGGGCACACTCCAGGGCACGCGGCAGCTCGTCCAGGCGGTGTACTTCAACCAGCGGCGTCATGCCCAACTGCCGCGCCAGCGCATGCAGGCGAAGCAGGGTAGGCTGGTCCAGGCCGGCGACGATGAGGAGCACCGCGTCGGCGCCTGCGGCGCGCGCCTCATACACCTGATACTCATCACAGAGAAAATCTTTGCGCAGCAACGGCAGGCGCGGGACGAGAGCGGCAATCTGGCTCAGAAAATCGAGATGTCCCTGAAAGTACCGCTCATCGGTCAGGACGCTGATGGCGGCGGCGCCATTCGCCGTGTACAGGCGCGCCAGCTGCAGCGGGTCGAAATCCGGGCAGAGCACGCCCCTGGAGGGCGAGGCCTTTTTGACTTCAGCGATGAGCGCCGGCAGGGTATCGCTTCGTCCGGAACGCAAGGCGCCGATGAAATCGAGCGCAGGAGGAGCGACCTCGGCGGCGCGTTGCACGGCTGCCAGCGGCCTGACCTGCCTGCGCCCGGCTACTTCCCTGCGCTTATGGGCAAAAATCTCATCCAGAATGCTCATTTTCGGCTTTGCGCTTCACGCCTGTCTGGCATTCACTTCGGCAAATTTCTGACTCTGCGCAACCAGCGCCTCCAGTCTGGCCAGGGCCGCGCCGCTATCCAGCGCCTGGCGCGCCTCCTCCAGAGCCGCCGTCAGGTCGCCGCTTTCTGCCGCCAGCGCCGCTGCCGCGTTCAGCAAAACCACATCCCGGCGCGGTGAGCGGTCCTCACCGCTGAGAATCGCCCGCAGGGCAGCAGCATTCTCCTCAGGCGTTCCGCCGCGCAGATCATCCAGACTGACGGGGCGCAATCCGAACTCAGCCGGGTCCAGATCAAAGGTGGTCACGCGGCCATCGCGCAAGGCGCTGACGCGATTCGGCCCGGCGGTCGTCAGTTCATCCAGACCGCCATACCCATGAACGACAAACGCGCCGCGACTGCCCAGTTCGCCCAGCACCTCGGCCAGCGGTTCGGTGAGCGCCGCGTCAAACACGCCGATCAATTGATGCGTGGCTCCGGCGGGATTGGTCAGGGGGCCAAGGATGTTGAAAATCGTTCGCTGTCCCAGTTCACGACGCGGGCCGATGGCATGTTTCATGGCCGGGTGAAAACGCGGCGCGAAGATAAACCCGATGCCGACTTCTTCAATACAGGCCGCCACCTGTTCGGGCGTTAAGTCCAGATTGACGCCCAGCGCGGCCAGCACATCGGCGCTGCCACAGCGAGAGGAGGCGGCGCGATTGCCATGCTTGGCAACTTTCCGCCCGGCGCCCGCCAGGACGAACGCCGCCGCCGTGGAGATGTTGAACGTGTGCCGGCCATCGCCGCCGGTACCGGCTGTATCAAGCAGGCTGCCGCCGTTCACCCGCACCGGCACGCGCGTCGCCTGGGCGCGCATAGCGCGCACACTGCCAACGATCTCGGCCACCGTCTCGCCCTTCATGCGCAGCGCCGTCAGGTAAGCGCCTATTTGAGCCGGCGTAGCCTGACCGCTCATGATGACCTGCATTGCCTGCTCGGCCTCTTCAGCAGTCAGGTGTTGGTGCTGCAAGAGTTTGGCAAGAAATGGTTTTAACATATCAACCTCCTTTGCAGATGAAACGGAGGGCGGCGTCTCGCCTTTGTTCGTCGGCGCGCCGCCTCTCACCGCCAGAAAATTGGTTAACAGTTCCTTCCCATACTGGGTCAGAATCGACTCGGGATGAAACTGCACACCAAAGATAGGGTATTCCCTATGGCGCAGTCCCATCACTTCTCCTTCCGCCGTAGTCGCGGTCACCTCCAGCACCGGCGGCAACGGCTCTTTGACAATCAGGGAATGGTAGCGCGTTGCCTGAAACGGGCTGGGCAGGCCGGCAAACAAATCCCTGCCCTGATGTTGAATCAACGAAGTTTTGCCATGCATCAGGCGCGGTGCGCGCACGACCTCGCCGCCAAAAACTGCCGCAATGCACTGGTGACCGAGACAAACGCCCAGCAGCGGGAGGCGCGGCCCCAGACGACGAATCACCTCGTTCGAGATACCGGCGTCGGCCGGCGTCCCTGGTCCAGGCGAGATCACAATATGGGTGGGATTCAGCGCCTCAATATCTTCCACACGAACGGCATCGTTGCGGAATACCCGGACTTCGGCCCCCAGTTCTTCCAGATATTGCGCCAGATTGTAGGTGAAGGAATCGTAATTATCAATCAGCACCACCCGCCAGCCGCGACCTTCAACCGCCGCCATACTCTCCGCGCCTTTGCGCCGGCCCTCGGCGTTCTCCACCGCCACCACCAGCGCCCGCGCTTTATTCAGGCTTTCCTGATACTCGCGCTCCGGGTCCGAATCGGCGACGACCCCGCCCCCCGCCTGAATATGCACCGTATCGCCCTGCATCACCAGCGTGCGCAGGGTAATGCAGGTATCCAGCGAACCATCGTAGGAAAAGTAGCCGACCACGCCGGCATAGATACCGCGCGGCTGTCCTTCCAGTTCTTGAATAATCTGCATGGCGCGCACCTTTGGCGCCCCGCTGACCGTCCCGGCCGGGAAGGTGGCCTGGAGCAGATCGAAGGCGTCCTGATCGGGGCGTAGTTCGCCCTCCACCTGCGAGACAATATGCATCACATGCGAATAACGTTCGATGACCATCTCTTCCGAAACATGGACGCTGCCGCCCAGACAAACGCGCCCGAGGTCATTGCGCGCCAGGTCCACCAGCATAACGTGCTCAGCGCGTTCTTTCGGGTCGGCCAGGAGTTCCTGTTCGATGGTCGCATCCTCGGCGGCGCTCTTACCACGTGGACGGGTGCCGGCAATGGGGCGAATCAGGGCGCGCCGCCCCTCCAGGCGCACGTGCACTTCAGGCGAGGCGCCGATGAGGCGTAACGGGGCAGGTGCGGTCAGAGCGCCAAAATCGAAGTAGAACATGTATGGCGAGGGATTGAGGCGGCGCAGGGCGCGGTAAATATCCAGCGGCGTGGCGCTGGTCTTGCGACTCAACCGTTGCGAGGGGACCACCTGAAAAATATCTCCGGCGCGGATGTATTCCTGAGCGCGGCGCACCATGCTCAGGTATTCTTCACGCGTCTTGTTGGAATGCATCCCGCCGGCGACCATGCCGGTCGGCTCGGCCTGGCGTTCCGGCAGCGGCGCGTTCAGGCGCGTCTCCAGGTCATCGAGACGGGCGGACGCGGCCTCTATCTCCTGTTCATTTTCGGTCACTGCCAGCAACAGCAAGCGTCCATAGGCATGATCAAAGACAACCAGCGTGTTGGCCTGTAAAAAGATGGCTTCTGGCCAGGCGCGTTCGGGCTGGATCGGCACCGTTGGTTCAAAGAAGCGCACCACGTCATAGCCCACATAACCCACCAGGCCGCCGACAAAGCGCGGCAGTCCCGGCACGTTGACCGCCTCGCGCATGCCCAGCGCGGCGCGCAGTAAGCGCAGTGGATTTTCGCCGTCCGTCAAGGCATGCCGCTCGACGCCTTCGGCAGTGTGAATCTCCCAGGCCCCATCCCGAAGCAGATAGGCCTTTTGCGGTCTGACGCCGACGAACGAATAGCGCGCCACCTGTTCGCCGCCGGTCACACTCTCCAGCAAGAACGAGGGTTGATGGTCAGCGAGTTTCAGGTACACCGATATGGGCGTCTCCAAATCGGCGTTGTGTTCGCGCAGCAGGACGCGCCGTTCGCCGCCAAGTGGAAAGACTTGTTGATGAACATGGACTTTCATACCTGCCTCCATCCAACAGCCGGTAAACAAAAATCTCCTCTCATCCGAGGGACGAGAGGAGATTCCCGTGGTGCCACCCTGATTAGGCTGGCCTGTCTCCTGCGCAGGAAACAAAAACCCGTCGGTCAGACGACGGGAAAAGGAAAGCCAGCCTCACTCGTTACGGGTACAGCCGGGTGCTTTCTCACGCCATGGGTTGCCATGACTGAAGCACCTTGTGCGCGAAGAGCGGCGATACCCTTTGCCCAGATAACGGTGGCAACTCCGGCGCGGGCTACTTGGCAACGGCCTTTCGCCCTGCGGCTCCGAGAACCATTCAGCGCCGGCGTCTGGGTCGGGCTTTCACCTGGCCCCGACTCTCTGTACCAGCGTTTCAGCGCTTACTCTTTCTCTTCACAGCCTTTCACACGTTCCATTGTTGGCGGTTTTATACCAGATATAGACAACTTTGTCAAGGTCGCGCGCTCATAGTAATTACCTACCCGCTGTCATGGTGAGGTGAGGCGGCGATAGGGCCACGCCCGAGGCTCGCCCGAGTCGCCGCCGAAGCGGTAGACTGTAGACGCCCGTAGCACGGGCTTTCCAGCCCGTCGGGGGCAGGCCGCCAACGAATGGGAAAACGAATCAACGCACGCAGACCGCGGACGACCGTAGAACGGGCTTTCGAGCCCGTCGGGAGCAGGCCGTTCAGGAATAGGTACATCTTCGCCATAATGTCCAGTGGGGATCAGCGATCTTGACAGGGTTATTGTTCGAATAAGCATACCTATCATACCCCTGCACCCCCGGCGGAATGATGGTATCCGCACTCACAAACCGCCCCAGGGTGGGACTGTACCAGCGCGCATTGTAAAAGTACAGACCGAACTCTACCAGATGCGAGTACTGCCCCGTGTACGTGTAGCGCGTCGACAGCGCACCCCTATTATACCGCTCCTCCCCCCACGGCCGATAGCGCACCTCGCTCACCACACGCCCGACCCCGTCCACCACCAGACTGGTCGAGCCCAGCTGGTCGCCAAACAGGTAGTGCA
>Ga0078972_1004305_pt1 | contig 39490 bp, 33 predicted proteins | sample YelNatPaOPGAMG01_FD_67568 | JGI IMG/M metagenome (GOLD analysis project Ga0078972, IMG submission 67568) | Hot spring thermophilic microbial communities from Obsidian Pool, Yellowstone National Park, USA - OP-RAMG-01 (SPADES assembly) (version 2) | ecosystem: Environmental > Aquatic > Thermal...
CTACGCCCAGCATCAGCCCCGAATTCACCGCCCGCGGGTTGAGCCAGCGCTCCCACGCCTCGCGCGCGGTGAAGAAGAACAATTCGCCAAGCCAAAAACCAATCGCGCCCCCCCCCCCCCGCCCGGGGCGGGGGGGGGCGCGGGGGGGGGGGGGCGACAGCGCTCGCCTACGGCTCGCGGCTAAACAGAAGGCGAGCGCGCTCGCGCTCGCCTACGGCTCGCGGCTAAACGAAGGATTCATTTACCCTGGTCACTTTTGGGGATCATTGGCCTTGGCATGGGTTGGCGAAGACGGCGAAGGCAACATCAGCCCCCCGTCGGCTTTCTTGTTTTGTTCGCTGCCTTTAGTTTCCAACCATTGCTGGAGCTTTTGTTCGCCCTGCTGCAAGTCGGCACTAATCTTGTTGGTATTGATGTCGATATTGACGCTGTGCTGTCCGGGCACCGAGGCAGGTTGGCTGCGTACCTTGTACCAGCCCAGATACCAGCCGACGCCCCCAACCGTCAGCAGTGCCGCCCCAAACAACGCTAGCATGTTCCGCATGATTCCATCTCTCCTCGTCAACGGACCCAGGGGAGTTTTGCGCTTCCCCGTTAACGCCTGTACCACAGTCGGCAACGCTCCGTCTAGAGCAACCTAAGGCGAAGGTGCCTTGCCGAGCCGAAGGGAAGACGACATCTTTGGCACAGCCTTCGCAATCCGCCGCGGCCGCGCCGCAAACCGCTCTTGACAGCACCCCGCCCACACAGCGTATGCTGCTACAAGCGTTTTAACTATTCGAGACCGCAGCCGTGATCCCCTGGTTGAAACGCTCGACGGGAGAGCGGAAACAGGGCCAGATGAAGAGAAGAAGCCGCGAACCTTCGGCCAAAGTGTGGTTTGACGCGATCAACGGTCCCTGGATAAAATAATAGATGAGAAAGAAAGGACGGACACGACCTGGGATGGTCCAAAGTGCGGAAAGCCAGCCTGAGGCAGGCCCTGGCCGTTGTCCTCTCCTTTGTGGTTCGTTTTACCAAGCCGGAACAGGCCGTTTTCTCTCCCGGATATATTGTCATCCTCGCGTGGGGCCCAAGCGCAGGAGTGGGGCTGGCGGTGAACGCATCGTACCGCTACGCTTTGCTCCTCCTGGTTTATTTTGGTCGGCCTGGAATTCCCCCGCCAGCCTTGTCCCACGGCGCCTCCGCCCACGCGCTGTTTCATTAGGAGGTATCAAGCGATGGTATCGACAGGGAAGGCCCTGATTGCCAGCCTTCGTCAACAGCAGAACCTCAGCGATTATCGTAAGACCCATTGGGAAGGGACTTTCGAGGAATATCTCGACATTGTCGCCGAGCACCCCGAAGTTACCCGTACCGCTTACCAGCGTCTCTATGACATGATCCTCTCGCACGGCACCGAGGAGGTGTTCGAGAACAAAGAGAAGATCATCCGTTATAAGTTTTTCACGGAGTATGCCGCCAAACACGGCGACGGCATTTACGGCATCGACCGGCCGTTGATGCAGTTGGTCAACGCCTTCAAATCGGCGGCCAAGGGCTATGGCACGGAACGGCGCGTGCTGTTATTACACGGTCCGGTCGGCAGCGCCAAGAGCACCATCGCTCGTTTACTCAAGCGCGGCCTGGAGGACTATTCACGCACCGATGCCGGCATGTTGTTCAGCTTCGCCTGGAAGGGACGCGACGGCGCCCCAGCACAAAAGTGTCCCATGCATGAGGAGCCGTTGCACCTGGTGCCGCACGACCTGCGGCCGCTGCTGTTATCCAAGCTCAACGCCAGCCACAAAGCCGGTGATTATGAAGTGACTATTCGGGGCGACCTCTGCCCGTTCTGCCGGCAGATGTTCAATGAACGTCTCGCCCAGCATGACGGCGACTGGACCCGTATGCTCGAAGATGTCAAGGTCTATCGTCTCATCTTGTCGGAACAGGACCGCATTGGCATCGGCACTTTCCAGCCCAAGGATGAGAAGAACCAAGACTCGACCGAGCTAACCGGCGACATTAACTATCGCAAAATTGCTGAATACGGCACCGACAGCGACCCGCGGGCCTTCAACTTTGACGGCGAGTTGAACATAGCCAACCGCGGTCTGGTTGAGTTCATCGAAGTGTTGAAGCTGGACGTGGCCTTCCTTTACGACCTGCTCGGTGCTTCGCAGGAACACAAAATCAAGCCCAAGAAGTTCGCGCAAACCGACATCGACGAGGTCATCTTGGGCCACACCAATGAACCCGAATATCGACGCTTGCAGAATAATGAATTCATGGAAGCGTTGCGCGACCGCACCGTCAAGATCGACATCCCCTACGTGACGCGCCTCAAGGATGAGATCAAAATCTACGAAAAAGACTTCAATCCGCAGCGCGTCAAGGGCAAGCACATTGCCCCGCACACTATCGAGATCGCGGCCATGTGGGCGGTGTTGACACGACTGGTGCAGCCCAAGCACGCCAACCTAACGCTGTTGCAAAAGCTCAAACTGTACAACGGCAAGACGCTGCCGGGCTTCACCGAAGACAACGTCATCGAACTGAAGCGCGAGGCCGTCAACGAAGGCATGCATGGCATCAGCCCGCGCTACATCCAAGACAAAATCAGCAACGCCATCGTCGCCCATCCAGACGAGGACAGCGTCAATCCGTTCATGGTGTTGCACGAGTTGGAAGCCGGTCTGCGCCATCACTCCCTCATCACCAGCCAGGAGCAGTTGCAGCACTACAAGGAATTGTTGTCGGTGGTCAAGGAAGAGTATGAGGACATTGTTAAGAACGAGGTCCAGCGCGCCATCGCCGCTGATGAAGATGCTCTGGCCCGGCTGTGCGCCAACTACATCGACAACGTCAAGGCGTACACGCAGCGCGAAAAGGTTCGCAACCGCTACACCGGCAACTATGAGGAGCCGGACGAACGGCTGATGCGCTCGGTAGAAGAGAAAATCGACATCCCCGAAGGTCGCAAGGACGACTTCCGCCGCGAGATCATGAACTACATCGGCGCCTTGGCCATCGATGGCAAGCGCTTCGATTACAAGACCAACGAACGCTTGCAGAAGGCCCTGGAGCTGAAACTGTTCGAGGACCAGAAAGACACCATCAAGCTGACCAGCTTGGTGTCCAATGTCATGGACAAGGCGACCCAGGAGAAGATCGATGTGGTCAAGAGCCGCCTGATCCGCAATTACGGTTATAATGAAAGCAGTGCGACCGACGTGCTGACCTTCGTGGCCAGCATCTTCGCCCGCGGGCATACCAAGAAGTAGAGTAGAGCTGTGATGACCTCCCGGACGAGGTAGACTCATGGCCGAGTTTCGGCTGTTTCTGCCCGATGATGCCAGGGGTATCATCGGTTCGGTGGATGACGCCGGGCAATTACACCAAGATGGACGTACTGCTGGAAAAAGAGGAGGGTCGCCGATGAGCAAATTCGAGGCTGGAGAAGTGTGCGTCGAGCTGATTCAGGAACTGCGTGATCTTGCCGCGCGCGGTGCCGACGTGCCCGAATTAGTAGGGTCCCTTCAGCAACGACTGGAACTCGACGACACTAATGCAGTCCTCCCTTCGATTGTTTATTTTCGAGCGGCGTTCGCTCTCTCCCTGCGCGAGGCGCTGCCGTTGCGCGAATGGCTAGGCGGGAGGGATCGGAGCGAGATCGACTCCATCTTGGTCCCGGCGATGCAGCGATTCCTAAGCCGCCGGCAGACGCGGCAAGTGCTGCGAGCATGAGAGGAGCCAAACGAGCTATGCTTTTGGGGATGTGCCCTATCTGTGGACAGGCGATGTCCATCATTTGGTGGGATTAACGGCGTATTGCCGCTGCCTAAGCACTGGAGCCGACGATGGGACAGAAAATCGAACGCGATCATCAACGCTTCAAGAAGCTGGTGCGCGGCAAGATCAAAAGCAACTTGTCCAAGTACATCAGCCGCGGCGAGATGATCGGCAAAAAGGGCAAAGATCTGGTCAGCATTCCGCTGCCGCAGATCGAGATCCCGCAGTTTCGCTACGGCACCAAAGGCTCCGGCGGCGTCGGCCAGGGCGAAGGGCAAATCGGTCAGCCGCTCGGGCCCGGCCAAGGGCAACCGTCCAAAGGCGCCGGCGACCAGCCCGGCGGACACATCCTCGAAGTCGAGCTGACCCTGGAGGAGATGGCCGCCATCCTCGGCGAGGAGCTGGCCCTGCCGCGCATTGAGCCGCGCGGCAAGAAAAACATCATCTCCACCCGCGATAAGTACACCGGCATTCGCCAGGCAGGACCGGAATCGCTGCGCCATTTTAAACGCACGTTCAAACGGGCCCTTAAACGGCAGATCGCTTCCCATGCCTATGACCCGGCCAACCCCATTGTCGTGCCGATTCGTCAAGACAAACAATATCGCAGCTGGAAGGACATCCAGCTGCCGCAGAGCGTCGCCGTCCTCATTTACATGATGGATGTGTCCGGCTCCATGACCGACGAGCAAAAGGAGATCGTCCGCATCGAGGCGTTCTGGATCGACACCTGGATCAAGGCCCATTATCAGGGCGTGGAGACGGTGTACATCATCCACGACGCCGCCGCTCAGGAAGTGGACGAACACACCTTTTACCACACGCGCGAGTCGGGCGGCACCAAGATTAGCTCGGCCTACAGTTTGACGGACAAGATCATCACAGCACGCTATCCGCCAGACCAGTGGAACATCTACGCTTTCCACTTTTCTGACGGCGACAACTGGGGCGACGATACCACGCACTGCCTGGAAATATTGCAAGAAAAAATACTGCCCCGGGTCAACCTGTTCGGTTATGGACAGGTCGAAAGCCCCTATGGCAGTGGCGAGTTTTTTGAATACATCCACGAATTGCTCGGCGAACGTCCCAATGTGGTGTGCAGCCGCATCCCCGACCGCGACGCCATTTTGGGATCGATCAAGGAGTTCCTCGGCACCGGCCGATAACCGATCCTTCCTTCCCCATCAAGGGAAGGGGAAGACACGCCGCGATTTCTCTCAGGTGAAAATATGGATGCGCCATACGATACCAACCTGCCTCCCCATCTGCGCTCTCTTCAGGAGGAAATCGAGGGCTACGCGCGCGAGTACGGCCTCGATTTCTTCCGCACCATCTTCGAGGTCGTTGATGCCGATGATCTCAACGAGATAGCTGCCTACGGAGGCTTCCCCACCCGCTATCCGCACTGGTCGTTCGGCATGGCTTACGAAGAACTGCGTAAAGGCTATGATTACGGCCTGTCGAAGATCTATGAAATGGTCATCAATAACGATCCGTGTTATGCCTATTTGATGCGCAGCAACCACACAGTTGATCAGAAGCTGGTGATGGCCCACGTCTACGGACATTGCGATTTTTTCAAAAACAACGCCTATTTCGCGCACACCAATCGTAAGATGATGGACGAGATGGCCAACCACGGCGCTCGTATTCGCAGTTACGTCGAGCGCTTCGGCGAGGACGAAGTGGAAGCGTTTCTGGACCGCTGTATGTCGATTGATGATCTCATCGACGTCCATTCGACTGCCATCCGCCGCCGGGATCCGGTGTCGCGCTACGACTTTGCACCGGAAAAAGACGATAACGAGGAAGTGCGCCCAACCCGTTTCAAGAGCAAGGACTACATGGACGACTACATCAATCCGCGCGAATTGCTCAAAAAGGAGGAAGAGGAACGCCGCAAGGCCAAGGAACAAACGGCCCGCAGCTTTCCCGAGCAGCCCGAAAAGGACGTGCTGCTCTTCTTGATCGAGCATGCCCCCTTGAAGAACTGGCAGCGCGACATCCTGGAAATCATCCGCGATGAAGCGTACTATTTTGCTCCTCAAGGGATGACCAAGATCATGAACGAAGGCTGGGCCTCGTACTGGCATTCGACCATCATGACGCAGAAAGTTCTGAATCCGGCGGAGATGGTCGATTACGCCGATCACCATTCCGGCACGATGGCCACGTCGCACACGCGGATCAATCCCTACAAGCTGGGCATTGAGCTTTTCCGCGACATTGAGCACCGCTGGAACACCGGCAAGTTCGGCAAAGAGTACGAAGAATGCGACGATTTGGAAAAACGACGCAATTGGGACAAACAATTGGGCTTGGGACGGCAAAAAATCTTCGAGGTGCGGCGCGTCCATAACGATATTACCTTTATCGATACCTTCCTGACTCCTGAATTCTGCGTGCAACACCAGATGTTCAGCTATGCCTGGCAGGAGCAAGCAGGCGGCTACTTTATCGAGTCGCGTGATTTTGAAAAAATCAAGCAGCGGCTATTATTCAGCTTGACGAATTTCGGCAAACCGTGGATTTATGTAGTAGACGGCAATTTCCGCAACCGCGGCGAATTGCTGCTCAAGCACCAGCACACCGGCGTGGAGCTGCGCCTAGACCAGGCCGCCGACACGCTGGCGAACATCCAGTATATCTGGGGCAGGCCGGTGCATCTGCAAACGCTCGTCGATGGCAAGCCCACCATGCTTTCCTTCGACGGCACCGAACACAGCATCAAAACCGGAGGAGAGATCGATGAGCCTCGACGCACTACTACTGGAAAAACTCGCTGACTGGCGCTCGGCGAGCGGCCGAGCAACTCTGGAGGCGTCCGGCGACGGCCATAACGCCGTCGTCGCCGTCGAATGCGTGGATGTCGTCGGCTGCCGACTGTGGGAACTGGCTCTGCGTCCTGTCGCCGAGAAACCCGCTGTCGAATTAAAAGAGCGTGCGGAACAGCTCTGCCAGCGTGTCACGGGCCTGATGGAGCCGCTACGCCTGGTAGAGGTAGATGGGTCAAGCAACGTGGCCTTATTGCGGAGTGAGCAACCAGGGCAAGTCGGCGAAGAGCGTTTTTATTATGAACTGCTTTTGCACGGCGACGGCAGCAGTGTGTTGCGCCGCTACCGGACGCCCCATACGGGGCAGGCGCGCCGTCAGCAAGTCGCCTTCACGCTTACTCACGAAGCGCTGGCCAAACTCATTCGCGATCTGACCACGGCGTGAATTGCTTCGCTTACCGGCCTTACCGCGCCTGCCTGGGGCTACCCGGGCAGGCGCGGCCAACGGGCCATTGGCCGACAGGGAGGTCGAAACCGTGCTCATGCCGTTGCGCCGGCCGCACATTGTTTTCTCGTCAAGCAGCTGTCGGATACTGGCCGCTTGTCTGATTCTCAGCTCGGCCGCTCTTCATGTGGCCTACCTGGCCAACGACTGCCCTCTCGACCTCGCCCCCGATGAGGCCCACTACTGGGATTGGTCGCGGCCGGAACATCTCGACTGGAGCTACTACAGCAAAGGCCCGCTGGTTGCTTACCTCATTCGCGGCGGCTGCGCCTTGGCCGGCTCGTGGGCTTGTGAACACACCGGCAATCTCGCCCTGGCGATTCGGCTGCCGGCTGTGGTCTGCGGCAGTCTGTTGCTCGTGAGCCTGTATCTGCTCACCCAGCAAGTATATCGCAGCGAAACATTGGCCTTGGCCGTCGTCGCCCTGGCCCTGACATTACCCTTGCTCGCCGTCGGCTCCTCGCTCATGACCATCGACGCGCCGTACACCTGCTGTTGGGGCTGGGCGTTGGTCTTGGGCCATCGTGCTATCTTCCGCAAATCGCCGTGGGCGTGGCCGGTGCTCGGCCTGGTGCTCGGTCTGGGCATTTTGGCCAAGTACACCATGATCGTGTGGCTCCCGTCCGCAGCGTTATTTCTGCTCACCACGCCGACCTATCGCCCGCTCTTATGGGGCCGCGGCCTTTGCGGAACCATCGTCGTGGCGGGCCTCTGCTGTCTCCCCATTCTCATCTGGAACGCCCAGCACGATTGGGTAACGTTCCGCCACGTTCTCGGACTGGCTGGTTTGCAGGGCGGGGCCCAGTCGCGTGAGGAGCCGTTCATCTACTGGCTGGGACCGTGCCGCTATCTCGGTGGTCAATGCGCTTTGCTGCTGGTCTATTGGTTTGTTGTCTGGGTTGCGGCAATGATCGCGCATCGGCCGGGGCGCGAACAGGACGCGGGCATACGCTACTTGTGGTGGCTGTCGGCGCCGATGTTTCTCTTGTTTTTGGCCTTCAGTCCCAAAACGAACGGCGGCGAACTGAACTGGCCGGTGACGGCGTATCTGTCCGGTCTGGTACTGTCGGCAGCTTGGTTGGCGCGTCAACTCGGCGACTCACGCCGCTGGTATCGCTCTGTCACCGCGATTAATCTCGGCCTGGCCTGCGTGCTGGGTCTGACGGTGACGCTCTTCATGCACCATAGCGAGTGGCTTTATCCGCTTTTGACGCGCTTGGCCGGAGGGCCGACGCCCACGGACCCCTTCCCTCTGCGGCGTCTCGATCCGACGTGCCGGCTGCGTGGCTGGCGGACCTTGGCGGCCGCCGTCGATGACTGGCGCGATCGATTAAGGCACGAAAGTGGCTGCGAGCCGGTGTTGGCCGGCGGCAACTGGACCTTGCCCGGCGAGTTAGGCGTCTACTGCGCCGGCCATCCGCAGGCTTATTCGCTCGGCCCGCTCATGGGCGACCGCCATAGCCAGTATGATCTTTGGCTTAATCCTCTTGACCAGGGAGAGATTTTTCGAGGCCGCACGTTCATCATCGTCAACGGCAATGAGCAGCTGCTCCGTGCCGCGTTTGCTACAGTGGAATCGACAGAAGTGATCTATCGGGAGAAGGACCAACCGATTGCGTCGTGGCGTCTGTCGGTGTGCCGCGATTTCCGGGGACATTTCCCGCAACCGCCACAGGGGCCGCAGAATTTCTGATGCCCTCATGCAACCGCAGGCAATAATACACCAAGCGGGGAACAGGGCGAGCGCCAGGGTGAAGCAGAAGACGGCCTGTGTCACATGGGTGCTCCCCTCTTCTGCACTTCTTTTTGCGTATACTACCAAAAGACGGAGTAGGCGACCGTATTCTGACGGAATGGCAATACCCAGGGCGATGACCGGGAGACCGCGCAATGTTGTTCCCTGATGTTCCTCGCGTGATCTACGAGGTCAATCCTTTGGAGGAGGTAATCTGCCAGTTGCGGTTTCTTCCCGTTCTGAAGATCGATACCGAACCGCCTGCCGGTTTTCAGGAAGAAATTCGAGCGGAATATCCGCTCTACGAATCGAAATCGCCGTTGCGACTGCCCGCCGGATTGCCATCGAGCTTGGTCCAAATGATCCTGCCATTGGGGGGGCAAAAGCTCCATGAATTCACTTCCCAGGACCGGACCTGGAGCGTGAGCTTAGGGCGCGAATTCCTGGCGCTGACCTGTCGGGCCTACGAGCGATGGGAGTTCTTTCGCAAACGGCTCGAAGGTCCATTGGAAGCGCTGCGGAAGCATTACGACCCGCCTTTTTTGACCCGCATTGGTCTACGCTATCGCGATGTGGTCCGTCGCTCCCGCTTACAGTTAGCAGAAATGCCGTGGTCGGAACTTCTTCAGCCCTGGATTAGCAGCGTTCTGGCCATGCCGGAGGCGGCAAAGCATATTCAGGGCGTGCAAACGCAGTTCGTCCTCAATCTTCCCGAAGAAACCTCTCGGGTCCAGGTCTGGGCTGGTTTGGTGCATGATGGACGGAACAACGAAAATTGCTTTCTAGTTGACTCGGACTTTTACACCGAACAACAAACGGAGCCTTCCCATGTCTTTGATCGACTTAACGCCTTCAACCACTATGCTAGACGTTTCTTCCGCTGGTGCATCACCGATCGACTCCACGAAGCTATGCGGCCCCACCCCGTCTCCTCTCTCTGAAAAGAGCGGTCCCGGTGAACCAGAGCAGCATCGGTTTTCTTCTCTGTGGGACCAGCCGGGTGAAGATCTGTTGGCCGCTTATGGTTTTTACCTGTCCGGCACCTCGAACAGGGTGGAATTGCCCGAACCGATCTTCAAGCGTTTGCTCTGCCAGGCGCTGTTGCAGCAACTGCCGGATGAGGGGTTGGATGAGGCGGTGGAATCGCTGTCCCACATGAATGAGTTTTACCGCTTGCCGCGTTATGTTCTGCCTCCCCAGCCGCCTCGGCAATCCATCCCGGTGCAGATGGGTAAGGGCATCATTGCTCCCGTATATCCGGTGACTGAGGATTAACAGCGTGGAAGCCCCTGTCCTCCCGTATCGAGCGGCGCCATTGGAACCAGGCGTCAGTCTGCGCCAAGGCGAGATTTTATCTAATGTGGTTCGGATTCAATTGGACTTGTCGTCTCTGGGGACGAAGGAACATCGCGTTGACGAGGTCAAATATGATTATGCTGTTGTTCTCACGCAAGACTGTGATCTGGAACAGGACTTCAAAGCACGGCAAGGACGTAACCAACCCGATAAGCTGCTTCCCAATGTTTTCTTCTGTCAAGTCGCCACGGCACAGCAGCTTCGAGGCGCCACGGGCATTACTGCCGATATTTGGAGAAGGATAAGCCGGAACAAGGACGAACGTTATCATTTCCTCCAGAGAATCGCTGCCGACTCGGATGCTTTGCAACAGGGATTGCCAGAACTGGGCATCGATTTCAAACGCTATTTCACTATCCCGACCGAGGAAATCTACAAACGCATCGAGTTGGGCGAAGCCCGACGCCGCTGTGTCCTTGTAAGTCCGTATCTGGAACATCTCAGTAGTCGTTTTGCTTACTTCCTCAGCCGTGTCACTCTTCCAGAAGACCATTTCAGCGAGCCGGCCCGGAAGGACATTCCCTCTTCATGAAATCACGGCAAATAGGTGGAAGGAGTGCTTCAACAATGGGTTTCAACAAATGCAGAATCATGACCGCATTGTTCCTGGCAGCGCTAGGTATGGCAGGCGCTGCTCAGGGTGATCCGCAAGTCCCGGCCGCGAACCATGCGGGCCAGGTGAAGCGCTTGCGCGTCCCCAATGGGGGCATTCAACCCCAAGTCGTCGTGGACAACGAGGGCGTCCTGCACCTGATTTACTACCAGGGCGATCCTCGGCACGGCGACATTTTTTACGTTCGTTCTCGTGACGAAGGCGCCTCTTTCTCCCGTCCGCTCCGCGTCAATAGCGTGCCCGGCAGCGCTATCGCTATGGGCAACATTCGCGGCGCCCATTTGGCCGTGGGCAAGGGAGGCCGGGTCCATGTCGCCTGGAATGGTTCGGGGAGACGCGGCCTTGCCGATGAGGGAATGTTCTATACGCGCCTGAACGATCAAGGGACAGCATTTGAGCCTCAGCGGAACGTAATCACGTCAGCCAAGGGCCTCGATGGCGGTGGTTCGGTGGCTGCCGACAGCTCCGGGAGTGTCTACGTAGTTTGGCATGCACCGGGGCCGGGAACCAGGGGAGAAGAACACCGGCGGGTGTGGGTGGCGCGTTCGGCGGATGAAGGCAAGACATTTGCTCATGAAAAAGCCTCGTTTGCTAAAGACACCGGGGCTTGTGGTTGCTGTGGGCTGCGGGCGTTCGCCGACTCTCAGGGAAACGTCTACGTGCTGTATCGTTCCGCAAGGGAACATGTCCACCGCGATACGTATCTGTTGCGCTCCACGGACAAAGGAACGAGCTTCCAGGGAGAAATCCTTCATCCGTGGAAGATCGCCGCGTGTCCGATGAGCAGTTTCGCTTTTGCCCAGGGTCCAGCCGATGTGCTGGCTGCTTGGGAGACCAGCGGACAAGTCTATTATGCCCGGATCGGTCCGGTGACAGGAAAGCGATCCGGCCCGACGGCTGCGCCTGGCGAATCTCGTGAGCGTAAACATCCCGTCGTTGCCAGCAACAAGCAGGGACAGGTCCTCCTGGCCTGGACGGAAGGAATGGGCTGGGAGAAAGGCGGTTCTGTAGCGTGGCAGCTCTTCGATAAAGATGGGGCTCCGATGGCTGAGAAAGGTCGCGTTGCGGGTGTGCCGGTCTGGAGCTTGGTGGCCGTCTTCGCTCGCCCAGACGGCGGCTTCACGATTATTTATTGAGGGCCTGTTGGGGAAGTAATCTTACATCCGTTGATCGGTGCGCCTCTTGGGGAGATACGGACAGGGCCCATTTGCTTGCTGCACTGTGAGGCGCAGCAACGAGGGCCGCAGCAGGTTCCTTCGTCGCAGCTGGAATGGGCAGCGGAGCCGCATCGGACAACAAGCCCCTGTCTTCCAGAGCTTCGACAGTCAGGGAAACTTGCCTGGGTCACAGCGTACCAGGCGGCAAGCGCAGATATTTGCCGTAAATGGTGGGATCCCCCCAGGTGCTTTGATCGAAGTGCATCTTGATCTGATCGTCGGCGCGTGGCTGGCCGGCGCTGTCCACCCCGGCAAAAGACATCAACAGACGTTCTTTCTTGCGTTCGGCGCCGTACACTTTGCCGCCGTTGCCCAGGTCAAAAAACGGCGCCGTGCGGCTAGTTCCGTCTATCACGACATTATACAGGTCCGAATAGGGAACTATTTCATAGGGGTAGGTCTTTTCCGGGGGGGGTGCGCGTAAGCGTGCGGCGCTGCCCAGGCCAATGACCTTGTGTTCGCCGGCCTTGAGAAAAACCACCGGACGGCGCGGCTGATCGTGCGGCTCTTCGACGATGCCGGCTACCTCCCAATCGATGTCGTCTTTGAGTGTCTTTTCTACGCTGTATTTCTTACCCGTTTCCGGAGCACCGAACGTCTGCCTAGCGGCCTCTTCGATGTGTCGCTCGACGAACACTTTATGGAAGCAACCACACGCCATGATGGTTTCATAAAACAGCGGCACATGGTCGGCGTCGAGGGTGACGCGGACGACGCAGCTATCGATGTCCGCGGCTTCGGTATCAAAGCCCTTCATGCGCGGATGGGCCGGATACCAGGCCGTGTAAGTGATCTGCACGTGCGGATGGCCCTCAAGGATCGGCTGCTTAAAAATGACGTAGACCTTGGGAGCGCCAGCGACGTAGGCTTTGAGTTTACCCTTGTCATCGTAGCGCAGATGGGCCTGGCCGATGGTATCGTATTCGGCTGGATAAGGATATTTCAGCGCCTGCGAGTTGATACGCTGCTGCACGAAGATGGGGGCGTAGTAGGCGGCCAGCATTTGTGGCGAGGCTGCGGCGAGTTGTTTGCGTGTCAGGGGGGTATCGGCAAGGCGCGGCGAAAAGACGAAAGCATCGCCGCCGACGGCCTGGATGGGATCGGCCAAGGCGCTTTCATCGAGCATTTTCCAGTGCGTCAGACGATTGGAGATGGCTTTGCAGCCCACCGCAGTCAGACCGATGCCCAAAAGTACAATGAGGACGGATGAGCACACCATGCGGAAGCAGCGCATGTACACGGCTGACCTCCTTTCTACCTGCTCGCCGTACCGGCAAGGACATCCCTTGCTGGTTTTGAAGGCTGGTGTTCCGACCTGGATTCGGCGAGGAATTGCTCAATGAGCGAGGCCAACAGCAGCGCTTTCTCTACGTCGCCCTCAATCTCGATCTGTCCGTCCAGGAAAGCTTGCTGGGCCGATTGCCGGCCGCGGACCAGAGAGAGGAACGTACCTGCGTCGATGCGGTAGATCACTTCGGGAATGGAGCGCAGACCCCGCTCCACTGTCAGAACTTCCGCGCCGCCGCAGCGAAAAGACCACTGTCCCCCATTGGGGCCGCGGATGTCCAGGGCGAAATGAAAATCATGCGGCAGAGCGCGGACCAACGAGGATTGCCGCGCCTGTTGCGGCAAAATGCATTCGAGATAATAAGCACATTCTGAGGACGGCACAACGGGAGAACGGCCGCGTTGCCGGCCCCAATTGTCGGCCTGAGCGAATTCCAGCAGACGCGCCGCTAATTTTCGATCGAAACGCGGCGGCGGCAGGTCCGGCAACGTCTGCCGCGTATTGCGACAATCGAAGTCGAGATTACTGCGCAAATACGACCAGTAATCCTGAAACTCCTCCAATACCAGCTGTTCCAGCGGCGTAGGATCGGGCAAGCCTTCGGGGCCGACCCATTGGGTTCCTTCCAGGGGCAGCAATTCGGCGAGGATGTTTTTGATCTCGTCCAGGCGGATAGCTTGCCAAGCGGCGAGATGATAGGTGCGTCCATGCCAGCGCGGCCGATCCAACAGGGTCAACAGCGCCCGTGCCACCCAGTCCACCGGCACGAGGTTCTGCGTTTCCGCGCCGGTCAGCGGCAAGCGCAGCGCTAGGCGCTGGCGGCGGGCCGAGAGACGCACAGCTAATTCCAGAAAGCGATAGAAGTGGTGATACGAACACGTATAGCCGGTACGGCTATCGCCGACGATGACCGAAGGACGATAAATGGTCGCCTGGATACCAGGAAATTGACGGACCAACTCTTCAGCGGCGAATTTGCTTTGCTCATAGGCGTTTTTCGAGCCGCGACCGCAATCCAATTCGTCTTCGCGAACCAAGCCATGGCGGTCGCCACAAACAAAGGCGGTGGAAAGATGGTGTACCTGGGTAATCCCAAGCGTTTGACACAATTCCAGTAAGCGGCGTGTGCCCAGCACGTTAGTCTGCCACGGCTCGCCGTCCGGCGTCGGTTGATAGGAGACGTAAGCTGCTGAATGGATGACGGCCCGCGCGTGCCGAGCCAACCAGTGGCGCTCAGCCGTCCCCAACCCCAGCCCCGGCGCCCGCAAATCGCCCGCAAGCAGCACCGGGCGGGGCAAGGAACGCCGCAGCGATCCTTCGCAAAAATCCTGCAATTCCGCAAGGCGCTCTGCTGCGGAGGCCGCTGACGAATCCCGGACCAGGACGCCGACTGGACGCCCAGAGGCCAGCAGGTCTCGCAGAAGGTAGCGCCCCAGCAAGCCGCTAGCGCCCGTCAGAAAAAGGCCCTGTGTCGCGCTCATTGGGTCATCCTTGCACGTTTGGGCAGCAGTATCCGATACTCTAATGGCAGCAGACAGTCAAGAGCAGAAGCAGATGCGGCGCTTTTTTGCTAGGCAGAGCTGCGGCCCCTTGTCGTGTGGTTCGCCGCTGGTTACGATCGCCGCTCCGCGCTTGTATCCGATCAAGTAGCGATCCCTTCATTCCGCTTCATTCCTCTTCGGAAAGAAGAATCAGCTCCGCATACAAGACCTCAAGAAGTCCGGCCGGGCGAGTCATCGACATAGAAATCCACGCTGCGTATCGCCTGTCCGGCGTCGAACGTCCAGCGGAAGCGAAAGACCATTGAGTCTGGAGTTTGGCGCGGGCAACTTTTCCTTGCCTCGTCGCCATAGTTTCGCAGAGCGTCGAGGAAACCGCATAAGTTCAAACGGCCTGCCCTGGTGAAGCCTTCCAGGCTACGCAAATAGTCGCTGACGCCGCTGTGAACTTCGACGCGATAGATCATGCCCGGGGCCTCTGCGCCTCTATTCGTCCAGCAGCGCTCGGCGGAACTCCTCCGCGCTCAACCTGTTTCCACGCTGCATCTGCTCCTTTGCGTCTTTCAATCGCTCCTCGCCTGGCCACCGGGCGGGTGCCTCAACGACTTTCAGCAGACGGACAGCCTCAGCGCGAATCGCTTGGAATTGCTCGTCTACTGCTGCCAGTCCGGCGATAACTTCCGGCTCGTGTGCCGTTTCCTCATGGATAACGCGAGCCGGTTTCCTCAACACTCCAGCGAGTTTGAGATTGCTGTCTACCACATCCAGCAGTTGTGTCAAAAGTTGCTGAGCCTTGGCTCCTGTCGTCCCTGCGCAGATTTTCTTCCGGATGACTCGCCAAAGACGAGGTACATTCTGGATGGACGCGACGCCCGATGCGAAGATGTACTCGGCCTCGGCTGCGTCCAGGCTTTCTTCAGCTGACATTCGGATGAGGCGCTCGGCTGTCTCCACGCTCTCCGCAGCAAGCTCCGGCAATACGGTAGTGCTCAATCGCTTAATCCTCCTATTTGCGTCGCCAATCCTACTTTCAACTTACCTTTTCGATTCTAGCTGAATCTGAACATCATGGAAACCGTTCGCCATCTGCGTTCGGCAATAGCTCACCCTTCCTCCGGCTCGCGCAGCTTGGCCAGCACGGAATAATCTTCCAGCGTTGTCGTGTCGCCGGTGGTTTCTTTGCCGCTGGCGATGTCGCGGAGCAGACGGCGCATGATTTTGCCGGAGCGCGTCTTGGGCAGGTCTTTGGTGAAATGAATGACATCGGGACGGGCCAGGGCGCCGATTTCATGGACCACGTGCTCGCGCAGCTCTTTTTTGAGTTCTTCCGACGGCTCCAGGCCAGCTTTGAGCGTCACGAAGCAGGCGATGCCTTCGCCTTTGATCTCGTCGGGTTTGCCGACGACGGCGGCCTCGGCCACCTTGGCATGGTGTACCAAGGCGCTTTCAATTTCCATCGTGCTGAGCCGGTGCCCAGCCACGTTGAGCACGTCATCGACCCGGCCCATGATCCAGAAATAGCCGTCCTCATCGCGGCGCGCGCCGTCGGCCGTGAAATAACAGTGCGGCACCTGAGTCCAGTATTGCTGGCGATAGCGCTCGTCGTCGCCGTAGAGGGTGCGCAACATGGCCGGCCACGGTTGGCGGATGACGAGCAGACCCCCCTGATTGGGCGGCAGCGAGCGGCCTTGCTTATCCACGATGTCGGCGACGATGCCGGGCAGCGGCCGCGTCGCCGAACCCGGCTTGGTAGCGATCGCGCCCGGCAGCGGGGCAATCATAATCATGCCCGTCTCTGTCTGCCACCATGTATCGACAATGGGACAGCGGCCCTTGCCGATCTGTTCGTGATACCACATCCACGCTTCCGGGTTGATCGGTTCGCCAACGGTGCCCAGCAGGCGCAGGCTCGATAGGTCGTGCTTCGCGGGCCATTCATCGCCCCATTTGATGAAAGCGCGGATGGCGGTCGGGGCCGTATAAAACAGGCTGACGCGATATTTCTCGATGATCGCCCAGAAGCGGTCTTCGCGCGGATGGTTCGGTGCGCCTTCGTACAGAACTGTCGTGGCCCCGTTGCACAGCGGTCCATAGACGGTGTAACTGTGACCCGTCACCCAGCCGATATCGGCGGTACACCAGTAGGTATCTTCCTCGCGCAGGTCGAAGACCCACTTGTGCGAGAGAGAAACACCCAGAAGATAGCCGCCGGTGGTGTGCAAGACGCCCTTGGGTTTGCCGGTCGAGCCGCTGGTATAGAGGATGAAGAGCGGATGCTCGCTGTCGAGTAGAGCAGGCGGGCAATCGGCGGAAGCATCGGCCATCCGTTCATGCCACCACAGATCGCGCCCGGCCTTCATGTCCACTGGTTGATTGCAGCGATTGAAGACGATGCACGTCTCGACGGTCGGCGACTTGGCCAGCGCCTGATCGGCGTTTTGCTTGAGGGGCACAACCTTGCCACGGCGCCAACCGCCATCGGCGGTGATAAGCAGTTTCGCCTTGGCGTCGTTGTTGCGGTCGGCGACGGCATCGGCGGAGAAGCCGCCAAAGACGACGCTATGCACCGCGCCGATGCGGGCGCAGGCCAGCATGGCGATGACCAACTCCGGCACCATCGGCATATACAAGGTCACGCGGTCGCCGGGCTGGATGCCGAGTTTCTTGAGGACGTTGGCGAATTTGCAGACCTCGCGGTGCAGCATCTGGTAGGTAAGGACACGGCTGTCGCCTGGCTCACCCTCCCAGATGAGGGCGGCCTTGTTGCGGCGCGGACCATCGAGATGACGATCGAGGCAATTGGCGCTGGCGTTGAGCTGGCCGCCCACAAACCATTGCGCGTGCGGCTCGGTCCACTCCAGCACTTTGTCCCAACGGCGCATCCATTGCAGCGACTCGGCCTGTTCCGCCCAGAACCCGTGCGGATCTTCCTTGCCGCGCTGCCACAGCCGCTCGTATTCAGCCACGCTCTTTATGTGGGCGGCGGCGGCAAAATCCGGCGGCGGCGGAAACGTTCGTTTTTCTTTGAGGACGCTGGTTATGTGGGTGGTCGCTGGCGTAGACATGATCGGCACCTGTAGGCTGGGAGGGCAGGAACATCAAAGCTAGCTCAGAGATAAACTTTATGCCGCCCAGCGTCAAGGGACCAGTCAGACGCTTTGACCCTCCGCGCAGCGCTTGCTAAAACAATTGCAGGGAGCGGCGTGTTTGCTTCGCGACTGCGCTCCCCAGTTTTCTTCGCAGAGATGCATACAGATTGACCAACGCCAGGTAGTAAAATCGGGTCAATCGCTGAGGAAGAACATCATGGCGACGGTAACGAGCGTCTCTTACTTCAAGCGTTACAAAATGGAGATGGAGCTGCACTCGATACCGTTGCCGCGGCTGCCCGAGGAATTCACCTTTGCTCCTTGGAGTTGTGAGCTTCTCGACATTCATGCCGAGGTGTTGTTCGGCAGTTTTCATCAGGAAATCGATGCCCAGGTCTTTCCTAGCCTCGGCGATCGCCAAGGTGCATTCGGTTTGATGCTAGAGATGACACGCAAGCGGGGCTTTTTGCCCGAGGCCACCTGGCTGTTGCAAGGCCCCCTGGGACCGTGTGGCACGGTGCAGGGTCTGCGCGAGCGCGATGGGGTGGGTTCGATTCAAAACCTGGGCATCCTGCCGGGTTGGCGCGGGCGCGGGTTGGGCGAGGCGTTGTTGCTGCAAGCGTTGCACGGTTTCCGACGGGTCGGACTCCGCCGTGCGTTGTTGGAGGTGACGGCCCAGAACGATGCGGCCATTCGCCTCTATCGTCGTTTGGGATTTCGCCGCTCTAAAACGCTCTATAAGGCTGTACCAGAGTGGCACAGGTTTTGACCACGGTGAGCGGAGGGCGTAAGCCCCCTGATTCTTCACATAAGGGGGCTTACACCCCCCGCTCGCCTGAAATGGCAATGAGGTCTCTGTGCAGGTTGACGTTTATCAACATACTTTCGCCAATGGACTGACGCTGCTGGCCGAACGCATGGAACACGTGCGTTCGGCAGCTTTTAACTTTCTCGTCCCGGCTGGGTGCGCCTTCGATCCGCCCGATCAGCTGGGCATGGGTTCTGTGCTCGCCGATTTGCTCACCCGTGGTGCCGGCCCCCGCGACAGCCGCCAACTTACCTTTGACCTGGACAATCTCGGCCTGGATCGCGGTGAAGGCGTGGGCTTGATGCACATGCATCTGTGGGGCGCTACGGTAGCCCGCAACCTGCCGGCTGCTCTGGAAATCTATGCCGATATCTTGCGCCGTCCTCATCTGCCTGATGAGGAATTGTCGGCGGTCAAGGCGTTGGCTTATCAGGACCTGCGTGCCTTGGAAGATGAGCCACGCTCCAAAGTCTTTGTGGTGCTGCGCAAGCACCTTTATCCGACGCCCTTGAGCAACGACCGCCGCGGCACCGCCGAAGGCATCGCCAATATCACCAGCGAGGCCGTCCGGCGACACCATCACCGCTGGTTTCAGCCCGATGGCGCCATCCTGTCGGTGGCCGGTAACATCGAATGGCAGCCGCTGCGCGACCAGGTCGAACGCTTGTTCGGCGATTGGAACGGTTCCGCCGACTGCACGCTCAACCTCGGCCCGCAGCCGCCCCGGCGAGCGCATGTCGCTAAAGACCTGGAACAAACGCAGATCACCGTCGCCTACCCGAGTGTGCCGATCGGTCATCCGGATTATTACGCGGCCCTGGGAGCGGTACACATCCTGTCGTCGCCAGGCGGCATGAGTTCGCGGCTGTTCACCGAAATCCGTGAGAAGCGCGGCCTGTGCTACGCCGTCTCGGCTGGGCACGACATGCTCAAAGACCGGGCCAATGTCGTCGTCTACGCGGGAACGACCAACGACCGCGCCCAGGAGACGCTCGACGTGCTTCTGGCTGAATTACGCCGCTTGCAAGACGGCATCGAAGCGGAGGAAGTGGAACGCATCCAGGCCGGCATTAAATCCGGATTGATTATGCAGCAGGAATCGACACGCGCCCGCGCCTCGTTCCTCGCCTCGGATTGGTATTACCTCGGTCGGGTGCGCAGCTACCAGGAGATTCAATCCGCCATTGACGGATTATCGCCTGCGCTCATCCTCGACCATGTGCGCCGCTATCCACCGCGCGATTTCGTCATCGTGACTCTGGGACCGAAACCGTTGACCGGGTGATTCGGGGTTTTGCCGGGAGCGTTCTATGCCTTTTCACAGTCATCTGCTTGCCAATGGACTGCAAATCATCGGCGAGACCAGTCCGTCGGCGCGGTCGGCGGCGCTGGGGTTCTTCGTCCGCACTGGCGCGCGCGATGAGACGCCGGAAGAAAGCGGCGTGACGCACTTCCTCGAACATATGGTTTTCAAAGGTACGTCGCGCCGTACTGCCTTGGATGTCAACCGCGACTTCGATCGCATCGGCGCCGACTACAACGCTTTCACCAGCGAAGAAAACACCGTCTTTCACGCCGCCGTCCTGCCCGAATATCTGCCGCAAGCCGTGGACATCCTCGCCGACATCCTCCGCCCCAGTCTCCGCGAAGACGACTTTGACATGGAGAAAAAAGTCATCCTCGAAGAGATTGGCATGTACGAGGACCAGCCGATGTGGTCGGCCTACGATCATGCCAAGCGCCTTTACTTCGCTGAGCACAAACTGGGCAATAGCATCCTCGGCACGCCAGAAAGCATCACCGCCCTGACACGCGATCAAATGTACGCTTATTTCCAGCGCCGCTACGTGGCGCCGAACATTATCGTCGCTGCGGCAGGAAATTTCGAGTGGCCGCGCTTCGTGGATCTGATCGAGAAGCACTGCGGCCCTTGGCAAAAAGGAGCGGTCGGCCGGGAAGGAGTGAGCGAGACGCGCGGCTCTGGACGTTTTGAAGTGCTGACCCGGGACAAAGTGATGCAGGAACACGTGTTCTTGATCTCGCCGGGTCCGCCAGCGGATTCGCCATTGCGCTACGCTGCCGATCTTTTGGGCATGGCCATCGGCGACGATTCGGGCAGCCGGCTGTACTGGGCGCTGATCGATCCGGGCCTGGCCGACTCTGCCGATTGCAGTTTTCACGAATACGAGGGCACGGGTGCTTTCTACACCTCGTTCAGCTGTCAGCCGGAGCAAGCGCAAGAAGATCTCCGCATCGTCATGGAACTGCTGCACGACGTGCAGAAAAATGGCATCCGCGAAGAGGAGCTAAACCAGGCCCGGAGCAAGGTGTTGTCGCGCGTGGTGCGCGGCAGCGAACGGCCCAAGGGACGCATGATGGCCCTGGGCATGAACTGGATCTATCAGCACGGCTATCGCTCGGTGGATGACGAATTGCGCGCCTTCGAGGCGGTGACGCTGGCAGACATCCGGCAAGTGTTGGAACGCTATCCTCTAGATCAGGTGACGACGCTGGCCCTGGGCCCCCTGGCGCAGTTGCAGGCGGAAGAACACGGATAAACGGAAGGGACGGGCATGAGAAAAAGTCCAGATGCGTCGGCATCCATTGCTTCTGCCTCCTCTCCCTCTTGTGTTAATACCTGTAACCCCATCTACGGGCCGTGTCGGCTGTCTCCTTGCGGATGACCGCCCATTCCTCAGCAGAAAAGGCGTTCTCATCTGAAGTTGGCGAGCGAATGGCGGCGGCCTGGCGTTCCACGAGGGCTTCAGCATCGGCCAGGGCGCAATGGGCAAACAGCGCCCGGAGCGTTTCGTGCGGGGCCGATCGGAGCGTCTCGTAGTGGACGATTAATGCGGCGTGGCGCACTTGAGCATTAGCTTCCAGCAGCCGCGCGAGATAATCGTAGACCATGTCCCAGTACATGGCCCAGCCGCACACCTCATCGCCAACTGCCCAAGCCGAGAGAATACGACGGACTTTTTCATCGTCTCCGAGATGCATCGGCCGGCGATCCCGGCCAAACTCAAAATGCCCCGACCACCGCATGTAAGCCAACGCCCGTGGATGGTCTCGTTGGCCTCGGGCGAGCCAGCGCTGTTGACGCAATAGCGAGGCAAGGTGGCTTGCTGGGGCGCGCACCGGAATGAGAAAACGGGCATCCGGATAGAGACGAACCAGGTAGGGAAGACGAGCAACGTGATAATTGGCTTTGGCGGCATAGCGCATTGCTCCTTCTGCAAGGAGCAATTTGCGAATATGACGATCGTAAAAATCTTCGAAAACAGGATGGCGCTCTTCAGGCCCTAGAAGGTTGCTGATGGAGGGATCGTGACAGCGGGGAAAGAACGCCATCCACAGCATTTCTTCCAAGGCATCGGGACTGTTGTGGGTGATCATCACGCCGTCTTGATGGAGGCGCTGGCGTGGCGGCGGCGATTGCATCTTAGCGCTGGCCTGTCGCCACCAGTAAGGAGTGAATAGCATGGGGTAGTCTTTCATGCGATGCGTGGCGACCTGGGGATGGGAGGCGACGGCTTCGTGCAGAAACGTGCTGCCGGCACGCGCCAGACCGCAGATATAGATCGGCTGACGCACGGCGAGAGGACGCATTTCTTCGGCAAGGGTGCGCGATTCCACCTGCCCAAGCCAGATCCAGAAGGAAGGATTGCGATGGACCAAGCTCCCAAGGACGTGCAAGAACATCGGCACGTGAAAGGGAGATTGCTTTGTACGTGCTAAAAAATCAGTCCCTGTCCGGAGAGCGCTTTGCAAGAGCATATAGTGGTCGGTAAGGCTTCGTCGAAGCATTGCCGGCTATTCTACTGTTTTCTCCGTTGGTGCTTCGTGTTTCGGCTCCGCCGGAGCAGGTGTGTTTTTGTTCTTTCGGAAGCGACGAAGCAGCGCAGCAAAAGGGGCCAGAAAGATAGCGAAAAAGGCCATAGCGACCCACGCCACCAAGCTCAGAAAATAAGGGATTAACTCTACCCCCGGCGCGGGACCGTAGGCCCACAAACCGTCCCCTGTTGGCAATAAGGGAAAAAGCGAGTCAAGGCCGGGCATATTTCTCTCCGTTCAGAAAAGGCAGTTGTTCAGCCGTATAGCGGCGGGCACGATAAAGTTCCATGGGGGCAAAGGAACAAGACCAGACCACTTCCCGATCCGGCGTCGTTTCAAAAACTTCGCCTGCGTCGGAATTGACAATCAAGGTGTTGCCGTTGGGCAATCGTTGACATTGGCCCCGGATGCTGCTGAGAAAGGGCGTGCCCCTTTCGCCAGGATAAAACCAGGCGAATGCCTGGGTCTGCGGATCGTATTCCAGCACGCGCGAGCTGCGCTGCGAACCGAGATTGTCGAAGAGCAACAGATGGCCGTTATCGAGAAACGAAGGATCGTGCTGGGCTTGCCAGGGGCCGCACGCCGCCCACACGACCTTGCCGCTGTCCGGATCGAGCAGGGCAATGGCATCCAGATGGCGCAGGGAGATAAGGAGTTGGCCTGCTTTGAATAAAGGGAACTTGGACGCCAGAGTGCGACTCAGGACCTTAATGGCGTTGGTGTGAAGTACGTCACGGCGCCGCGCATCATCGGTGTAAAACGACGTTCGGGTGCTAGGGGCCGCCGTCTGATTGGATACTCCGGAACGCTCGAGTTTACCGAACAAGGCGGCGTAGGGTGATTGCAAAAACGCCTCCAGCAGCGGAATACGCTTCTTTCGCTGACCCTCCGGAGAGATCACGTCTACATAATCAACCATGCAGGGCGTAGGAATGTATGTTAGCGCCGGCGGCACGTGCTCCACGACCTCTTGCACGAGCGCATAAATGGTGCCGTCTTCGCCAACCTCGACGTCGTGATGACATTTTTCCGCATAGGTCCACAAGACCCGGGAATCCTTGTCCAACTTAACCAGCCCGTAGCCGGTAGACGGGTTGTGCAAGTGGATGGGCCCCTCCATCACGGCCAGCAAGTCGCCGTTGGGATAAACGTGCCCGTCATTAAAATACACGGAAACATCTTGGACCCGGCCGCGCACGTGAGGCGGAGCGGGCCAAAGCTGGCTGAACGGCACATGCCATTGGTGAACGACGTCGCCCCGCATGTTGATGAGCACGGCGCGCGAGTTTCCGCCGTACATGCAGAGCGTGAAACCGTCGCACCTCTTGCCGGCTTTATCGGTCTGCCCCATGCGGGGGCGGGATAGTTGCTCTCCTTGGGGCGAGGAAGCTCCTTTCTGTTCCCACCAGGCTACGCCGCCGATAAATGCGCGACGCAGAAAAGATGACGAGGGGAGGTCAAAGAACATCGCAGCTGCGCCGAGCAGGTAGCTGAGGGAGATCCATCCGAGCGCGAAGAGAAGAGAGACCAAAAAGTTACGCCGTATCATGCCGTCGTCTCGATAGCAGGAAGCCGGGTTATTCCGTAGGTCATGCCGATGCCGCGATAATCAATTGACGAACGCCTATCCAGACTGCTTCCTTTGATGGAAAAAGAATCACATAGTCTGTCTCTGGCAGAGAAACCGGCAAAATTGTACCAGGCGAAGGATGAAGGGCTAATGAGAAGACACGAAACGCTTATGCATACATTTAGGGCCAGCGGAGCCCTCCCTGCCTCTTTGGCGGAGGAGCGTCCCGGATAGGGAGAGGACTCCTTGGCCCACTTGCACTTACACCCGATGAAGTGCAGAAAAGAAGTGCATTATGGGGACGGTTCGCGCGTCTCCTTCCTCCCCTCGCAGAGCAGGGCCAAAGCAAGGGCCGCGACTTTCGCAATACGTAGACAAAGACGAGAGGGCCTGCTTCAGGAAGTGCGCTTTTTTTGCCAAATTTTTCGTTCTCGTCTTGACGAACCTTTCCGTAGAGCGAGAATAGAGTTAGGAGGTAATTTTTCGTGTTCTCTCATTAAGCCTTTCACCTTTCGCCCAATAGAGTTTTGGATGGTCCAAACTTTCGCCGACCTCTGCGTCAGAGGCGGGTTGTTTCGTCTCTTCTTTCAAGGGAGGTATTTATGCCACGGTTACGTTTCTGGAAGCGTTGGCGCGGGTTCACGCTCATAGAGCTGCTCGTCGTCATCGCCATCATCGCCATCCTCATCGGCTTGCTGCTGCCGGCAGTGCAAAAGGTGCGCGAGGCGGCCAACCGCAGCCAGTGCCAAAACAATCTCAAGCAGATGACGCTGGCTCTCCTCAACTGTGGAGATACGCATCAGGGCACTCTGCCCGGCGCCTGTAGCAAGTATCCGAACTCATTCGCTTCGGCGAACAATTCCTACGGCCCTGCGGTGTTCCAGATTCTGCCCTACATGGAGCAACAACAGATCTACAATTCGACCTACCAAGCCAAAGGCGGGCCGACAGGGCAAAACGGCAGTTTCCCTGACTACGAGCCGTATTGGAACTATTTCGGCGGTTTTACGATCAAAATCAAGACCTTCTACTGCCCCAGCGATCCGACTACTTCCATCTCCGATTCCAGAAACACTACCAGCGGCTCGCTCAGTTATGGGACCAACCAACAAGCGCTGCCGCTGGAATGGCACGGTTATTCGAAGTATCCCGCGAGCTTCCAAGACGGCACCTCGAACACGATCATTTTTACAGACAAAGCGGCCACATGTTCGGGGTCGCCCAATGCCAATTGGTGGGACAACGGTTCGACCTTCGCTGTCCAGGATTGGAGCCCGACTTCTAACTGGTACTTCACCATCAACCCGCTGCCAGTGACGACAGTGTGTAACAGCGGTACGCCTCTGGGAAATTACATAGATAGACCTCCTGTTTCCTTTCACACTGGCGTTATCCAGGTTAGTTTGGGCGATGGCAGCGTTCGTGCAGTGGCCCAAGGCTTGAGTTTTTACACCTGGTTGTACGCTTTAGGGCCTGCGGATGGCATGGTTTTGGGATCGGACTGGTAAAAGGAATTGCCGTCCCAGAACAACTTCGTTAAGCCGCGAGGCGGTAGGAAGGCGAGCTAGGACGGGCGCCAGGTCGGCCGCTTCAAAGGCAGGGCCGGCGTCTCGCCGGTCGGGCCCTCGTCTACGCCTCGCGGCCAAAGGGGTACTTCTTTTGAAGATAAAGAGAGTATTTGGAAATTATGAGTGCGCAAACACAGTTACGACGGTTGTGGGCTGGTCTTTTGTTTCTCCCCTTGGGGCTGTTGCTGTCCGGATGTGGAAGTTCCTCTCTCGCAACGGTCTCCGGTAAGGTGTCTTACAAGGGGCAGCCGCTCAAAGGAGGCGTAGTCTCGATTTTCCCGGAAAAGGGGGGAGGGGCCCAGAGAGCGTCTATCGAAGCAGACGGCAGCTACAAGATCTCCAAGGTGCCTGTCGGCCCCGCCAAAATCACAGTGGACACAAGTTCACTTCGCCCAGTCCCTCAAAAGTCTCTGCCTGGTCCCTATGCGAACGCGCCCAAGGAAGCATTGCCGAAGAACTTGCAAGGAGACCCAGAACACTACGTGCCAATCCCGGATCATTATGCCGATCCTGATAAGTCTGGACTTACGCTGGACGTCAAAAGCGGCAAGAACAATCATGACATCGACTTGAAGTAATTAAGCCCAAATCAAGTCGGCCCAAGAGAGCAGCGATGACAGTCCTGTTTACGAAGCGGGCCGCACGGCGATTCTGTCTCCTGCTGCTCGCTTTTTTTCTCTCTGGGGCTGCGGTGCTTGCTGCGGTCCATTTGCGTGCCTGGTATCATTATCGGGCCGCCCAGAGTGCGCTGGCCCATTATCACTTTGCGGAAGCCCGTAACCACCTGGCCGTGTGTTTGGGGATTTGGCCGAATTCCTGGCGCGTGCATCTGCTTGCTGCACGTGCGGAACGACGGGACGGCGCTATCCACGAAGCATGGGACAACCTCCTGTGGTGTCAGCAGAAGCAGCCCCATGAGGACGCAGTGTTCCAAGAATGGGCCTTGCTTCGCGCCCAAACGGGGGAATTATCGGCTGTCGAGGATTATCTGCGCGAGCAGTTGCGACGCGGTTCGGATTGGGCGCCGTTAATCGAGGAAGCGCTGATCGAAGGCTACATACGGACCTATCGCCTCGGGCCCGCCAAGGCCGGCATCGACGATTGGCTGGGGCGCCAGCCAAACGATACACAAGCGTTGTTTTTGCAAGGCTGTCTATGGCAACAAATCCAGCAGCCGCAAAAGGCCCTGGCCAGTTATCGCCGTGCCGTTGCCCTTGATCCTCAGCGGGACGACGCCCGCTGGCGTTTGGCCCAATGCTTGCTCCCTTTGGGCTTGTACGAAGAGGCGAATCTCCATCTCGAGTATCTCCATCGCTTTTATCCTCAAAATGCCGAAATAACGGTTGATCTGGCCACTGCACGCTTCAAACAGGGACAAGTGACGGAAGCACGGCAACTGCTCGACGCGGTGTTGGCGGAGCATCCGGACAACGAGGCGGCCCTGAGGGAACGGGGCCGGCTGGCCTTGGCGGACGAAAGCGCCTCCGAAGCAGAAAAATGGCTCCGGCAAGCGGAAAAACGCAATCCCCACGATGCCCAGCTGCTACCGCTTTTGACCCTCGCTTTGGAGCATCAAGGCAAACACGACGAAGCCCAGATCCTTCAGGATCGCTTCCAGCAGAACGACCGCGATTTCCAACGTCTGGCGCAGATTTGTCTAAAGGAGCTGGGCGAGCGGCCCAACGATCCGGTCCTGCACAGTGAATTGGGCGCGCTGCTGCTTCGCCTGGGCTATCAAGAGGCCGGCCGTAACTGGCTGCTCCTAGCCCTGCAAGAAGATCCCAACAGCACTTCCGCCCGTGCCGCCCTGGAAGGCGTGAACCAAACCGAACAGCGACCGTAAGGGAGCAAGCAGCAAGCATGCATAGCCGGGTCCGCGGCTGGATCGAGGCGAGCGACAGACCCTAAGCAGCGGTTCGGCGGATCGCATTGTCTGGACCTCAAAAAGCACCTCCTTTAGCTACAGGAAGTGGAGAACTTCGTTCCTGCACATCCCGGCTCCGCTCCGGCTTTGTCCCGAAGCATGACTGGCTAGCTGGTTCGTTGACGGTCCTGTCCATTTTCCTGGGCCGCCGAAGTAGCTTGGCTGGCAGTCCCGTTTTCGGGATCCACCATAATTTTGTACTTTTCTCTCGCAGGTGTTGTAAAAGTGTCGCGCCAGAGGCGTCTCTGTGAAGCAGAGTGTTAGTGGTCGATCCTTTTCTTGGCGTCCTAAGTTCGGAATCAGCAAATAGCTGCGTCGAGACGGCGAAAATTCCTCTTGACTACTCAGCGTTTGGTATCCCACTTGCAACTCATTGTGCCGACAAAGTAATCCCTCGGCCCTTTAGGAGAACAGCCATGCAGGTCGAACTCTTCTGCCCCAATTGCTCGTGCTCGTTCGCAGCCTCCCCCGATACACCGGCAGCCGAAATCCTGGACCGCATGGCCGAAGGGGGACCGTGGTATGCACTGGGCGACGGGGAAACCTTTGAAGACATGATTTTCTCCACGCTGTTCGTCTGCGGCGCCATCCGCTGCACCGAATGCGGCGAAGCCGTGTCTGTCTCGGAACAAAGCCTGGGACAGCTAACGATGGAAGTGCTGGGCAGCTGGTAATCCCGCAAACCGACCCAATCCGGCAGTCCGAGTCCCGCCTCGGACTGCCGATTTGTTCTCCCCCATCAGCGCGGCGGGCGGGTGAAGGGCGTTTATTGAATCAGATCGCCGAACGTTTCTTTGAGCCGACGTAGCACGCGCGACTTGGCCATGCGGATGGCAGTGGCGGAGACGCCCATTTCTGCGGCGATGTCAGTCGGCGAGCGGCCCTCGATCACGGTCATCCAAAAGGCCCGCCACGTGCGTTCCTCGAATTGACTGCGGACCAGTTCAAGTGCTCGGCGTCGCAGGCCGTCCAATTCCTCGACCGGATCCTCATTTTCTTCCGCAGGAGTGGTATCCTCCAGCTGTCGCAGTTGCACGAGGGCGTCGGTGCCGCCGCGGCCGCGTGGATTTCGGCCGCTGTGGCGGAAATACTGCAAAACCATGTTGCGCGTGATGCCGCACAGCCAACCGCGAAACGAATCGCCCGGTCTGTCGCGGCGGAACTTGTGCAAATGGGCGGCGGCGGCCTGCAAGACATCCTGCGTCACGTCCTCAACATCAACGCCGCGGACGCCGCCGCGCGTCGCCCAGTAGCGGACAAGCGGCGTATACAACTGCACCATAATGCGCCAGGCTTCACTGTCGTTGGCGCGTAGGCGTTGCAGCAGCGTCTTGGAGGTGCCTTGCTGCGAGGACGGCGTATCAGGAGGTTGCGATTCGGAAGCAGCCATGCGGGTATAATTCCCAGGATGTTACGTGCCGAGCAATACAAACTTAACCTGGCTCCGGCGAACGCCGACATCCACCGGCAGGCCGCCAAAGAAGGGGCCGATACGATCGAAAGGCATATGTGTATTATAACTTATCGATACGCTATTCCAACCCTTCACTCGAAAGGGAAAGCATGACACGATCCGGTTGCCCGACGCCTGAAGAATGGAAGGCGTTCAGTCTGGGCGATCTACCGGATGTGGTCCTGGAAGAACTTGGGGCGCACCTGGAGAATTGTCCTCACTGCGAAGCGATAGCGCGCGCCTTGGATGCACTGTCGGATCCGGTAGCGGCAGCTTATCGAGAATCCGCGCTGGCAGCCCCGCTGGAGGAGCCGGCTGAACCTCCCCAACGGGTGGGCGGCTACGAGATCCTCGAAGAATTAGGGCGCGGCGGAATGGGCGTCGTCTACAAGGCCCGGCACCTGAAATTGCCGCGCGTCGTGGCGTTGAAGATGCTTCTGGGCGGTTCCTTTGTCACGTCCGAGGAGCGGGCGCGTTTCCGCATCGAGGCGGAGGCCGTGGCCCGCTTACGGCATCCCCACATCGTGCAGATCTACGAGGTCGGCGAACATGAGGTAGATGCAGGCCCGCCTCAGCCCTATTTCACTTTGGAATTCGCGGCAGGCGGAAACCTTGCCAGCCGTCTGGCGGGTCGGCCGCAAGCGCCGCGCCAGGCGGCTGCCTGGCTGGAGACGATGGCCCGTGCGGTCCATTACGCCCATCAGCAAGGCATTATTCATCGCGATTTAAAACCGTCCAACGTGCTGCTGACCGAGGCAGGAGAGCCGATGCTCTGTGATTTCGGCGTGGCCAAGCTGATGACCGGATCGGATCTCAAGACGCGCAGCGGCACGCTGCTGGGCACTGCGGAGTACATGGCCCCGGAGCAGACGGTGGAGGGGGGAAAAGTCGGCCCTGCCGCAGATACCTACGCCCTGGGGGCCATCCTCTACACCATGCTGACCGGCCGACCGCCCTTCCAGGGCTCCAACACGTTGCACATTTTGGAACAAGTGCGTTCCCAGGAGCCGGTGCCGCTGCGGCGGCTGGCGCCGCACCTGCAGCGCGATCTGGAGACGATATGTCTGAGGTGCCTGGGAAAAGAGGCGTCCCGGCGCTACGCCAGTGCGGCGGAGCTGGCCGACGATTTACAGCGTTTTTTGGCGGGTGAGCCGATCCGCGCCCGTCCAGCTTCGATCGGGGAGCGTTGCTGGAAATGGGCCAAGCGCAGGCCGGCCGTCGCTGGACTTCTGGCGGCAGTGATGGCCCTGGCGGCGGTCGGTGTGCTCTTGATATTGGGACTGTGGCGCGGGGCGGAGGCGCGATTCAAGGCCGAGAGGAAGGCCGCGGACCTTGCTCGGGAAAAAGAACAAGAAGAAGCGCAGGGACGCCAGGAGAACTTGCGCTTGTTGGCCAACGTCACACTCGACCACGGCCTAAACTTATGTGGCCGCGGCGAAGTGAACCACGGCCTGCTTTTGCTGGCGCGTGCCTTGGATCTTGCCGAGCAAGCGAGGGCGACGGAATTGGGCCGGGCGGCGCGAGTCAACCTCGCTGTCTGGCGGCGTCGGCTCGTCACCCTGCGGGCCCATTTGCACCACGACGGCTGGGTCTGGGCCGTGGCGTTCAGCCCGGACGGACGAACCGCCCTGACCGGCGGCAGCGACGGCGTCGCCCGCCGCTGGAGCACGAGGACCGGCCGCATGATCGGCCAACCACTACGCCATCGCCACCCCGTCTGGGCCGTCGCCTTCAGCCCCGACGGCAAAACCATCCTCACCGGCAGCGGCGACGATCGGAGGGGAGAGGCGCGGCTATGGGATGCCGTGAGCGGCGAAGCGCTCGGCCCTCCGATGTCCCATCCCGATGGGGTGCATGTAGCAGCTTTTAGTCCGGACGGTCAGCGCTTTCTGACGGTTTGTGATGAGGAAGTCCGCCTCTGTCAGCTGCGGGCGTTAACGACGGCTGCGCAGCCGTCACCCACGTCCTTAGCTGGTCAACTCTTCTTCGTGCTGCCGCATCCGAAGCCGGTTCGACGCACTGCGGGTATTCAGCCGCGGTTGTGGGCGATGTTCAGCCCCGACGGCAAGTCGGTGCTGACCGGCGGAGAGGACGGCACGGCCCGTTTGTGGGACGCGGTTACCGGCGAAGCACGAGGGCAGCCTTTACGCCATAACGGACCTGTATTGTCGATGGATTTCACTCCTGACGGCAAAATCATCGCTACTGGCAGTTATGATGGGACTGCGCGGATCTGGGATGCTGATTCTTGCAGCCAACTGGGACCGGATTTGCTGCATCTGGGTCGCGTCCTTGCCGTTGCCATACGTTTCGACGGGCGGTACGTAGCCACCGGCAGCGCCGTTGAAGACCGGGACCTCAACAGCGGCAAGCGAAAAGTTGTCGCCGGCGAGGTCCGCCTGTGGCAAACGGCAACAGGCAAGTTGTTCGGCGAGCCGATGCGCCATGCCCAGCCGGTCTGGTCCGTCGCCTTTCGACCCGGCGGAGGCAAATTGCTCACAGGAGGCAGCGATCGGGCCGCGCGGTTCTATTCGATCATCGACGGCGCCATTCTGGGCAAGCCGCTCGATCACGAAGGCACGGTGGCAAACGTTGTTTTCAGCCGCAACGGCCGGCTGGCCCTGACGGCCAGCGCCGGCGGCGATCGTTCCGCCAATGCTCGGCTCTGGGAGTTGGCGCCCGGCGATCCCGTCACCTGGTCTGCGCCGGCCCTCCGCCAGGAAGGGCGCAATCGCCGCGTGGAAGGATACGCCTCAGACGGTCATAACATGCTCTGCATCATTGACAACGAGGTCCGCGAATACGATGCCATTACCAGCGAACCGGCCGGGCCGATGCTGCGCCACTCCCAAAGGGTACGCGCCGCCGCCTATAGCCCCGACGGTCGAAGCATACTAACCATCGAAGAAAAGTTCGGCCTACGCTTCTGGGACCGGGCCAGCGGACGCCAACTCGGCCAGCATTTGTGCAACTCGGAGGTGGTTGGGCGCCATTTCAGCACCAACGGAGAATGGCTGGCGCTCACCTATCAGGATCGCAGCGCCGGCATCTATCACGTCCCAACCGGGAAACTGCAAGGGCCGCTCTTCAAACTGTCGGGCCGGAATGTCGCTGTGGTCGTCGCGCCGGGCGGACGGACTGCCTGCACCTACGACGAGAAGGCCGGCATCCAGGAATGGGACGTGGCCGCTGGACAAGTGGTCCGCGTCTTGAAACCCCCAGGCCCTGTGCGCTTTTTCGACTTCGTGGCTGGCAAATTGGTCGTCGTTACCGGCGAAGGCAACCATTTGGCGCGGGCCTGGGAGCTAGAGACCGGCCGGCCCGTGAGCGGACCTCTGGCCGACTTGGCTGGACACATCACCGGCTTGGTCTTTTCTCCAGACGGCCGCAGCATCCTTACCGGAACATGGGACCGCCACAATGCCCGTCTCTGGGATGCCGCCACCGGCAAAGCGATTGGACCTCCTATGCAACACGGCGAGGCCGTGCATTACGTCGCTTTCACAGCGGATGGAAAACGCATGATGTCCATGAGCGTCAACGCGGAGTTTCGCTCTCAGGACGTTCCTTCGTCTCTCACCGGCGACGCCCAGCGCATTCGCTGCTGGGTCGAACTGCTGACCGGCATGGAACTGGATGCGGAGGGCGCAATCCACGACTTGGGCCCCGACGCCTTGCAAGAGCGCCGCCAACGTCTGCGCCAGCTGGGCGGTCCACCGGATGGCGTGCAATTTTAATGGTATGCTCCGCGTGGAGTATAATTTTTAGGGTGGCTATGCTCTGCACGGGTGAGTGTGCCCCTTTCTTTCCTTCCCTTACCAGGAGGGGGAAAGGAGAAGATCAATACACCGCACAGAAAAGTACTCTAACCGTTACGCTCACGGCTCGGTTTGCACTGTTGCCCCTAATTCGTAGCACGCTATTTCGTCGCTGTTGCGCAGGTAAAGCCGGCCGTGGGCGAGGACGGGGTGGTTCCAGGTCTTACCCTTGATGGCCTGGAAACGTCCCCGTTCCGTGTGTTCGTTGGGGTTGGCTTCAAGGAGCACAACTTGACCATTCTCGGCTGCGATAAGCAGTAAAGACAGATCGGCCAGCAACACGACCTGACCGTGGCCGTAGCGGCCCTCTTTCCAGCGGCGGGCGCCGGTCTGCAAATCGATGCAGCAAAAAGTCCCCTCGTCGAATCCGTAAATCGTCTCTTTATGAACGACCACATCGTTGAAGGAAGGCCGCAAAGCACGCGAACGCCAATGCCGCTGGGCGGTCCATGTACCCTCTCGCTGTCGGACCTCCAGGAGAGACAGCCCATCTCCCGACTGAATCAAGACCCCTGTGTCGCCGATGACATGCGGTTGGATCATCGGCAGCGTCTGCTCATTTCCCAAGAAATGTTCCCAGAGCACAGTCCCCCTGGACGGCTCGATTCCCACCAGGCCGCGATCGCTGAGAAAAAGGACTTGTTCTGTGCCGTCGAGGGAGACGGCTTGAGGCGAGCTATAGCTGCTTTTGCCCGTTGCTGCCGTCCAGACCGGCTCGCCCGTTTCCGCTCGATACGCCAAGAGTCCGCAATCTTGCTGACCGCCAGCGAAGGCCACGACCAGTCCCGCAATGACCAGCGGCGAGCTGGAAAAACCCCACTGAGGAATTGCCGCACCCGAATCGACCACGAGGTCGCGCGTCCAGATGATTCGTCCACTAGCAGCGTCGAGGCAGCTCAGCTTGCCGCTGGCGCTGGCGGCATAAAGCCGTCCTCCCGCGAATGTCGGTGTGGCCCGTGGGCCAGGACCAGAAACGCCTTCATCGAACCGCCCAGGTTCTTCGTGCGCCCACAATTCGCGTCCCGTGGCCGCCTCGTAGCAAACCACCGCCTCCATCGGGCCGCGCTGCTCCTGCGTGAAGAGCCGTCCGCCCACGACAATTACACTCGACCAACCAGGACCAACTCGCTTTTTCCAGAGCAGACGCGGAGGCGCCGTCTGCCAATCCAAGTTCGGCTTGCCTGTCTCGACGCGCCCATCCCGGTGCGGGCCGCGGAACTCGGGCCAATCGCCGGCTGTGTATTCGACCACGGCTTCCCCGGCATTCGGAGGCGCGTGCGGGGTCGAGCGCTTCTGTTCCCGGAGAAACAATTCCTCCGCCGTTGGCTCCCAGCGCCAATGAATTTCGGCCTGCTGATCGCCGCTCAGACCGTCCCAGCGCAGCAGCGACAAGTAAACCCAAAGGAGCCAAACGACCGCCCCCAGGCCCCAGCGGCGTAGGCGCGGAGACGCTTTTTTTGAGACGAGCAACCAGAGGCCCCCCGCTGTGAAAACCCGCGGCAGCCAAAACACCAACAGGAGCAAAGACCCCGACGGCGGCAGGAAGGGGAACACGAGGGCGGCGCCGGCAAGGGTGACGGCGACGGCGAACCAACGCTCGCCGCGGGCGATACGGCGGTTGGTCAGCCACCAGATCGTAAAGCCCAAGTCCAGAAAAGCCAAGGCGGCCATGCGCGAAAGGAACAGCACGCCCATCGACAAATCCAGCCGGCGGCAGATCAGTTCATAAGTCCAGTACACCGCCGTCAACACCACGCCCGGCCAGTAGCGCGGCGGCTTCGTCGTCTCACTTTTCCCTTGCGCTTCGCTGCTCGCCCAGAGTGTTTCGCTCGTCATAAAAAAATCCTTCCTGCATGGAAAAGGTCGCAATCAGGCATCTGTTTTGTCGTCTTCGCCGGGAGGAGACGGCGCCTCGGCAAGGCGGCACAAGGCCTCGCGGTCCCACGTGAACCGGCCGGCGCGCATGTCGGCGGCCAGGGCGCGGACCCATTTCAGCTCGGCCTGCCGCATGGCCCGCAGATACTCGACCTCGATCAGGACCACCCTGCCGATCTGGGGCGTCATCTTGTGCAGCACGGCGTCGAGCGAAGCGATCTCCAACTCCAGCCGGAACGCCCGCTGGTGCAGTTGTTCGGCAGCGTCCTCGGCAGTCAAATGCGGCAGAAAGCTGAGGGCGGCGAAGAACTGCGTCGGTTCGCGGACGGGTTTGGCCAGCAGCTCGCGCAGCCAATCGAGCAACTCCAGTTCGCCGCGCTCCGAAAGACGATAGGTGGTCCGCTCCGGCCGTCGGCCTTCGCGGCTGGTTTCCACCACTTCGATCAGACCGGCCTTCTCAAGCCGATTGATAGCATGATACAAAGAGCCACGTTTCAGATCGAGAAACTCGTCTTTATGCCGCCGGCGAATGAGCCGTTGCATCTCGTAAGGATGCATCGGCCGCTCGCGCAACAAGCACAAGACCGTCAGCGCCCACAGATTGCGATAGCGGCTACCTTCGTGTGCCATGTCCTGGCCTCCGCATATAGCTAATGAGAATTATATCATCCGAGCTATCTAATGACAAGAGCAAGTTCTTCTTTCGTCTCTCGTTCCCCTTGCTCGCTCTCAAGTTCCTGCTTGGGAACGAGGGTGAAAAAAGTGCTGTTACGCGCCAAGCAATATCAATCGTATTGCATCGTTTTTGCCGCAGTGGATCTGCTTTGCGTCAACAACGAGTTGTGACAATTTCTTCAAAGGAGCCTCGCATGTCTCGTCGTCAATCCGCTCACACGAATCTTTTCTCGCGTGTCTGGTCCAAAGCGTTTGCCTCCGGTCGACGCAAGCCCGTATCGGCAGCCCGGCCGCGCGTGCGTCCGCGCCTGGAATGCCTCGAAGATCGCCTGGTGCCGGCGGTCATCGATGTCACCACCCTGGCCCCCACCGGCGTCGGCTCCCTATCCGCCGCCTTCCAAACAGCCAATACCAACGGCCAGACCGACAACACCATCGACATCACCGTCGCCGGCACTTACAACATCGGCCAGGTCGGGGCCTTACAAGTCTTCGCCAACGCCACCAACGGCCAGAGCGGCCTGAGCCTGACCATCCAGAACACCAGCGGCGGCACCGTTGCCATCAACGGCGACAACATGACGCGCGTCTTGGACATCAACCCCAACGACATCAACGGCGGCGCCACGCCCAACGGCACCATCCTGGGCGCCGTCACCATCAACGGCATCACCATCGAAAACGGCCTGGCCCAGCCCGGCGATACTCAGGTAGGCAGCGGCGGCGGCATCCGCGATCAGGGGCCGGTCGATCTGACGCTCAACAACGACATCATCACCAATTGCAGCGCCACTGCCGACGGCGGCGGCATTTCCATGGAACAGCCGGGCAGCTTGGCCAGCACCAAGTGGAAGCTGACGCTCAACAACACCACGGTCAGCAATTGCCACGCCGGCGACGCCGGCGGTGGCGTCGAGGAAGACGGCACCGGCATCGTTAACATCAACAATTCGACCATCGCCGACAACACTTGCCTCAATCAGGGTGGCGGCATCTGGTTGGATGCCATCAATGGCGGCACGGCGACGCTGACCGTAACCAACTCGATCGTCAGCGGCAATACGGCGGGCATGTTGGGCGGCGGCATCGGCAATGCCGGCAACGGCGCCGTGTCCATCCTCAGCAGCACCATCGAGAACAATTTCACGCCCGGCTTCGGCGGCGGCTTCTCTGACGAGCCGGCCTTCGACATGGGGAATGACACGGACACTTTGGCCGTGCAGAACAGCTTGTTCCTGAACAACTCGGCAGGCGCCAGCGGCGGCGGCATCGATTACGAGGGCACCGCTCTGACCATAACCAACAGTGAGATCAAGGGCAACGCCGCCGGCGTCAACGGCGGCATGTCCATCGGCGGCATGAACGCAGCTAACTTCGGCAAAGGCGGCGGCTTATTCATCAGCACCGGCACCCTGACGCTGACCAACAGCACCATTGCCGACAACACAGCCACCCTTAAAGGGGGCGGCATCGAGTTAGAGACGGTCAGCGCCATAACCATCCGCAACACCACCATCGTCGGCAACACCGCATTGAACAACACCGGAGGCACTTTGGGCGGCGGCATCGACGAGACAATTTTCTCCCCTGCCCCGACGTTGTCCCTTGTGGATGACACGATCACCGGCAACTTCGCATCCATAGGCGGCGGCCTGTTCGAAGGTGCCGCGTCCGGGCTGACCCTCCAGAACACTATCCTCGCCCAGAACCTCGCCAGCACCACCGGGCCGGACTTTGATGCCCCCAACAACCCGACCGGCGTCGATCTGGGCGGCAACCTGATTGGCATCGGCAATCCCACTATCTTCAACTCCGGCACTACCCAGCAGGGCACCTCAACCAATCCGCTCAACCCGTTGCTCGGCCCGCTCACCAACAACGGCGGACCCGTCGCCGGCGCCGCCGGCGCGCAGATGACTGTCGAAACCGAAGCGGAACTGCCCGGCAGCCCCGCCATTGGCAAAGGCGTCAACAACAACATCGTCCAAGACGAACGCGGCTTCCCCCGAACCAATACCTTCGACGTGGGCGCCTTCCAGTTCCAGAACGTCACCCTGCAACTCAACATCGGCACTCAGGGCACACTGAGTCTGGGCAACACCGAAACCGTCACTGTCACTGTCACCAATGCCAGCAACAACCCGCTGCCCACTGACAACTCTATCCTCACCGTCAACGCTACCGGCGGGTTAAACATCGGCGGTACGCAAACCTTCACCCTCGGGCCCATCGGTCCCCAGCAGAGCCAGACGTTTGCTTTCAACGCCAGCGGCGCCGCTCTGGGCACACAAACCATTACGGCCAGCGTCACCAGTCCCGACGCCAACCCCAACAGCGTGTCTACTCATGTCACGGTCAACGTCGTCCCAACCACGACGACGACAACGACCACGACGACGACCCCTGTGGGCGGTCTGACGCTGTTCGCCTTCGGCCTTGGCCCGACCGGCATCGACCTGTTCGAGATTGATAGCATCGGCGACATTTTCGCGGTGCCGTTCATGGGCGGCGGCGGCCCGATCTTCGTCAACACGGCGTTGCATCTGCCCCTGGCCCTGATTCAAGATGGCCGGCTGTTGGCCTTGTTGGCAGGGACCCAAGATCAGCAGTTCGTGATCGACATCATCAACCCCTTTGTGCCTACAGTTGAAGCAGCGGTCCTCGCTGCCCTTGGCCTGTAGGGGCCGCCATCTCGGACTCGCTCTCCGCTCTCCGCTTTCGGTTGAAACAAAAAAGCGGAGAGCGGAGAGCGGTCATTCCAGCGCGGCGATGATCGCCGCGCTCATTTCCGTGGTGGTGGCCTGGCCGCCCAAGTCGGGGGTGAGGGCGCGGCGTTCGGTTAGCACGCGCTCGACGGCGGATAGGATGCGCTGAGCAATCGGTTTTTGTCCCTCCGCGTCGAGCAGATCGATGGCCGGCAACAACAGCGGCAACGGATTGGCGTGGTTGACGCCGAAGGCTTCGCGAGGATCCCCGTGGAACGAATCGTAGACGCGGATGCCGTCGCCGAAGTTGATGCCGGCGGCGGCACTGACGCCGCCGACAACGCCGGCGCCGAGATCACTCACGAGATCGCCGTACAGATTGCCCATGACGAGCACATCGAACTGCTGCGGTCGAGAGACCATCTGCATACAGCAATTGTCGACGATGATTTCCTGGGTCTGCAATTCGGGGAAGTCGCGTGCCGTGTTTCGGAAGGCTTCGAGAAACAGACCGTCAGACAGTTTGAGGATATTGGCCTTGTGGACGCATGTGACCATCTTGCGGCCGGCCGAACGCGCCCACTGGAAAGCGAAGCGAAAGAAGCGTTGGCTGGCAGAGGCCGTCACTACCTTGATGCTTTGCACCACGCCGGGCACGATCTCATGCTCGATGGCGGCGTAAAGGTCTTCGGTCAACTCGCGGAAGACAAGCATGTCCACGCCCTGGAAGCGCGCGGGCAATCCCGCCAGGTTTTTCAACGGCCGCAGCGAGGCGAACAGGCCCAGCTCGCGGCGGAGCTGGACGTTGAAATTGACGTTCTCTGGCCGCGGTCCAGCGGCGGATCCCGGCGGCGGCAGCAGCATGGTTTTCAAGGCCAGACCAGAATCGCGTACCGAGCGCAACAAACTCTGCGGGATGGCTTCGCCGCCGCGCTCCAGCGATGCCCAGCCGGCCAAATGTTCGTCCCAATCGATAGCCGCGCCAGCAGCATTGAGGATGGCTTTGACAGCCCGCGCCTGATCCAATCCTGCCCCGCCGCCCTGAATCAACGTGACGCGCAATGCCATGACTATTCTTTCGCGCTTAGCCGCGCCTCCGCCCCGCAGTTAAACCTGAACAAGAGCGTGTTTACGAATAAACCGGGTGTGTCGCTGGATTAGGGCAAGCGTGGAGGTTTCCGTGCCAACGGCTTTTCCCTCCCCCTTGTGAAGGGAGTGGCAAAGCCTCCTCAGGGTGCTTTCGCAACCCCGCTTGTCCCAATCCAGCGGCATAGCCAATGGACCTCCGCCGTATTATACGTGGCATGAGGAGATTTGACTTTTTTCCCCTTTCCCCCACCCCAACCCTCCCCCACCAGGGGGGAGGGAGAACCATTCCCCCCCACCCCAACCCTCCCCCACCAGGGG
>Ga0078972_1004307_pt1 | contig 39472 bp, 33 predicted proteins | sample YelNatPaOPGAMG01_FD_67568 | JGI IMG/M metagenome (GOLD analysis project Ga0078972, IMG submission 67568) | Hot spring thermophilic microbial communities from Obsidian Pool, Yellowstone National Park, USA - OP-RAMG-01 (SPADES assembly) (version 2) | ecosystem: Environmental > Aquatic > Thermal...
TGGACAAGCCGGCAGGCGTGATGTCTCACGATGTGGTTGCAGCGATCCGGCGCGCATCCGGGCTGCGAAAGGTGGGCCACGCAGGCACGCTCGACCCGCTGGCCACTGGTCTCCTTCTCATCTGCGTCGGCGCCGCTACTCGCATCAGCGAATACCTGGCTGGGCACGAGAAGAGCTACAGCGTGGTTGCGCGGCTTGGAGCAGAGACAGACACTTACGATGCCGATGGTCGGATTGTGGCCAGCCATGCGGGAGCCCTGCCTGACGATCGTTCCATTGACAGGGCAGTGTCGTCCATGGTGGGCACCCTGGAGCAGGTACCGCCACCTTTCTCCGCGGTGAAGCAGGCGGGGAAACCGCTCTATTGGTATGCCAGGCGGGGAGACTCACCGGCTGTGTCGCCGCGGACGGTGACAGTCCTGAGGCTCAGCTGGAGCCGCCTGGACGATTCGTCCATCGCTTTGGAGGTCAGGTGCTCGGCCGGAACGTACGTGCGCTCGCTAGTGCACGATCTGGGGCGCATGCTCGGCTGTGGGGCTCACGTGGCCAGCTTGAGGCGGACTTCGATCGGAAAGCTGGTGGTGTCCGAGGCAGTGTCCCTGCCTGAGGCAGAGCGGCGCCTGGCTGCAGGTGATTGGTCGCCCGTCCTGAGCCTCAGCCAAGCCTTGAGTGATATGCCGACCCTGGTTCTGCCGAGCGAGGCAGTCAGGCGCATGCAGAGAGGGCAGTCAGTAACCCTGGACGTTGAGGGCCAGCCGGGGCCGCATCTGGCACTCAATGAGCATGGCCAAGCGATTGCCATCGTCGAGCCGGGAAGCGAACCAGGCTTGTGGCGCCCGCATAAGGTGTTATGCACTGAGGAGAATGCATGCCTGGAAAGGTGATCCACTGGTCGGTTGAGCCAGAGCCACTGGCGCCTGCGAGTGTGGTCACGATCGGTGTTTTCGATGGGCTTCATCTCGGTCATCAGGCCCTGATCAACCAGGCGCGGCAGGAAGCGCGCTCGCTGGGCGTGCCGGTGGCCTGTGTTAGCTTTTTCCCCTCGCCCGATTCGGTGCTGGCCGGTGCACCAGCGCGTTACTTGCTCCTGCCCGCAGAAAGGGCTGATCTGATGCTCTCATTAGGTGTGGACCTGGTTATTCTCGCGCGGTTCGACGAAACGGTGGCCGCGCTGACTGCGCCCGCTTTCATGGGTCGCTTACAGATAGCGCTCAATCCGAGGCAGGTGTGGGTAGGCGAGGATTTCGCGCTCGGGCGCGGCCGTGGTGGCACACCGAGCGTATTGGCCGACCTCGGGCGGGAGCTCGGGTATGTATTGCGGGTCCTTCCCCGTTGCCGCGTTGACGGAGAAGTGGTGAGCGCCACTCTCATCCGGGATTTGCTGTGCAGAGGCGAGGTGGAGAAGGCTGCTCGCCTGCTGGGCCGGCCATACTCTTTGCGCGGTGAAGTGCGACACGGCGTTGGCCGCGGCCGCCGTCTGGGCTTTCCAACGGCGAACCTGGCCCTGCCGAAAGAGAAACTCCTGCCAGCCGACGGTGTGTATGCAGGCTGGGCCAGGGCAGAGCGGTCGGTCTACCAAGCAGCGATCAACGTCGGCACCAACCCGACTTTCGAGGACAGAGCCCGCAGTGTCGAGGCCTTCTTGCTCGGCTTCGACGGCGATCTCTACGGTGCGGAAATCGAGCTGGAAATGGTCGCCAGGCTGCGCCCGGAGGTCAAGTTTGGGAACATCGAGCAGTTGCAGAGGCAGTTGACTGCCGACGTTGCTGCTGTCTCTCGCATCCTCGCCACGAGCGTCTCGGAAGCCGCCACCTGCGTGCGAGGGTGATGCTGTGCCCTATGAGGAACTGACTCACACAGCGGACATATCGCTTCGTGTCTGGGGTGCTTCGCTCGAGGAGCTTTACGAGTCCGCTGCCAGGGGCATGTTCGGCATAATGGGAAGGCCTGCCAAGAGGACTGTAGCGCGGCTGGTGTCTCTTGCCGCTGCCGACCGCGAGTCACTGCTCGTAGATTGGCTCAGCGAGTTGCTCTACCTGCATGAGACGAACGGCGAACTCTATGACCACTTCGAGGTCAGCGTCAAAGCGGGCGCTCCTGACTGGGCGCTGGACTCGAGGGTGTTCGGCGGGCCTGGAAAGGTCACCGGGACCAAGATCAAGGCTGTCACATACCACGGGCTCCAGATATCATTTTCCGATGGCGTTTACAAAGCGACGTTGGTTTTCGATGCCTAGTTGGCAGCGAGGAGGCTGCGATGGCGTATGAGCGCGCTTTGCGGCAGCTAAGCGAATATGTCTTTGAGATTCCGGTTGGTTTTCGCGAGGACATGCGTGTTCCTGCGCGCCTGTATGCCGACAATGAACTGGCCGCCATGGCGGCCAAGGATCGCTCGCTGGCGCAGCTCGTGAACGTCGCCTGCCTGCCTGGGGTGGTCGGCTATGCTCTGGCGATGCCGGACATCCACGAGGGGTACGGTTTCCCCATCGGCGGCGTGGCGGCGACAGACGGCCGACACGGGGTGATCTCTCCCGGCGGCGTCGGCTACGATATCAATTGCGGCGTGCGTCTGCTGGCGAGCAACCTCGACGCCGATGAGGTGAGGCCATTCCTTGGCCAGGTGATGGATGCCATCGCCGCTGCCGTACCCGCTGGGGTCGGTGTGACGGGCGAGATCAGGCTGGCCAAGGTCCGGCTGGACGACGTCCTTGAGGGCGGGGCACAATGGGCCGTCAGCGCCGGGTTCGGCAGGCGCGAGGACATTGACCACTGCGAAGGTGGTGGCCGCTTGGAGTGGGCCAGGGCCAGCGCCGTTAGCGCACGCGCCAGGGAGCGCGGCCGCGAGCAGGTAGGTACGCTGGGCGCGGGCAACCACTTCATTGAGCTGAGCGAGGTAGTTCAGGTGTTCGATGCCGGCGCTGCCGACGTGTTCGGCCTGCGCCCTGGTCAGTTGGTGGTGCAGCTGCACTCCGGGTCGCGCGGGCTCGGGCACCAGGTGGCGACGGATTTCGTGCGCAGTTTCCAGGCGGTAGTTCGGCGCGAGGGCTACCAGTTGCCAGACCGCGAGCTAGTCTGTGCTCCTCTGGGTTCTTCGGAGGGCCAGGACTACCTGGCAGCCATGTCAGCCGCCGCCAATTTCGCCTGGGCCAACCGCCAGGTGATGAGCGAGATACTGCGCCGGGCGTGTGAAAGGGCGCTCGCTGGCAAGGTGCGGGCCGTGGATCTCCGCCTGGTCTACGATGTCGCCCATAACGTGGCCAAGCTGGAGCGACACACAGTGCACGGCAAGGCGACTGAGGTATGCGTGCATCGCAAGGGGGCGACGCGGGCCTTTCCTGCCGGTCACAAAGAGCTGCCTTCGGATTACATCGGCGTCGGCCAACCTGTGCTCGTGCCTGGAGATATGGGCACAGCTTCATACGTGTTGGTGGGGACGGAAAAGGCCATGAGCGAGACGTTCGGCTCTTGCTGCCACGGGGCCGGGCGCGTTCTCAGCCGTTCGGCGGCACGCAAAGAGGTGAACAGCCTGGAGTTGCGACGCAGCCTTGAGGCCCAGGGCATCACCATCCGGGCACACAACCTCGGGTCTCTTGCCGAAGAGGCTCCAGCAGCCTATAAAGACGTCGAGCGGGTCGTCAGTGTTGTCGAGGGCGCCGGCTTAGCTCGCAGGGTTGCACGGCTGATACCACTGGGCGTGGTTAAGGGTTGAGGATGGCGCGGGGCGGCGACGAGGCCATACCGTCACTACCCCGCGCGGGCCGTCTGCTCGATTGCAATCAGGTCATTTCACCTGAAGCCATTGCCCGGCTGCCCAACCTTCCGTCCCAGACTCGTCGCGCACGTTGTACCAGCTGTAACCGTCGGCTTCCTTGGGGCCGCCCAGGATTGTCACCTTGCTGCCATCGGGCAGGAATTCGATGGTTGCCTCGTTGATGGAAGGGCCGACGCGCAGGCGCAGGCCACGGCCGTTCGTCCCGGAGACCTCGGCGATGGTCCCCTGGGCGAGAACGGCGACTGTCTCGGGCGTGGCCGTGGGTTCAACCACGACCGGTTCGGGGGTCGGGGTAAGGGTGGGTTCGGGTGTAGCTGTAGGCTGGCTCACCTGCTGGCCGGATGTAGGGGTGGCCGGCGCAAGCGAGGGGCTCGGCACCGCCGTGAGCGTCGCAACTTTGACGGCCGCCACCAATGTTGCCGGGGGCAGCGTCGGTAGGTGAGTAGGAGTGGCGCGTGCGGCGGTGGCTTGCTTACGGGACTGGATCAGCCATACCCCCATCGCCACGACTGCCAGAAGCACGACGACTGGGATGGCGGCGACAATGATGGCCTGAGGATTGGTGCTCTGTGTTCTTAGGGCGCGGCGCCGCCTGGCGGCACCCAGTTCATGGTTGAGTTCGCTTTGCTGCTCGGGTTCCATGCTCGTCCCTCTCAGGAGCTGCTAGTTCGTCAGTGCCGGTAGATAACTGCAAGTTCAGTGCCGGGCGCGCAGCCGGCATCCTGATCATACACAACGGAGGATGGCGATAGCCACTATGCGAATTGCTGTGGTAGGCGGTGGGCTCACGGGTATGAGCGCGGCACTGGCCCTATCCGAGGCGGGAGTGCGCGTCAGTCTGTTCGAGCGGGATGCCACTCTGGGTGGGGTCGCTGGCTCTTTCGAAGTCAACGGCACTCTTCTTGAGCGTTTCTACCATCACATCTTCACCAGCGACACCGCCATTCAGGAGATGATCGCCAGGCTTGGCTTGAGCAGCCGCCTGGAGTGGAGCCAGACCAACACGTCTTACTTTGCCGACCGTATCTATCGCCTAAGCGCCCCGCTGGACTTGGTGCTCTTCAGGCCGCTGCCGCTGATTGATCGCCTGCGTATGGGCTTGCTTGTGTTTCAGGCGCGGATGGTGCGGGATTGGCGCCCGCTGGAGGCTCAGACGGCGCGCCAATGGCTCACCCACCTGGCCGGCGCGCGTGTCTACCACGATGTCTGGGCGCCGCTGATGCGTGGCAAGTTTGGCCCCTATGCTGACGAGATCTCGGCAGTGTGGATGTGGAACAAGCTGAAGCTGCGTGGGAGCTCGCGCGGCAAGGGCATGCGGGAGTCGCTGGGGTATCTGCGAGGCGGTTTTGGCTTGCTGATCGAGGCGATGACCGGAGCGCTCCTGAAGCAGGGAGTGTCAATCAAGAGCGCTACTCCTGTGGAACGAATAGAGCAGCACGGTGGCGGATTCGTGGTGCGCACATCGGTGGGGGAGGAGGAGTTCGACCAGGTGCTCGTCACGGTCGCGCCGGCCCTGTTCGCCGATATGGTGCCCTGGCTGCCGGGCGAGTATCTCGAGAGGCTACGGCAGATACGTTATCTCGCCAACGTCTGCGTCATACTCAGCCTGGAGCGCGGCCTGAGTGAGGTGTACTGGCTCAACATCAGCGACAACAGCATCCCATTCGTCGGTTTGGTCGAACACACGAACCTGCGCAGACCGGCAGAGTATGGCGGGCGGCACCTGGTGTATCTGTCCCGCTACTGCGACCCCGATGATATGTACTACCGGATGAGTGATCACGACCTAGTACAAGCTTACTTGCCACATCTCCAGCGCATCTTCCCGCACTTCCGGTCGGATTGGCTGGTTCAATCCTATGTCTGGCGCGAGCGCTATGCGCAGCCAGTGATCGCGATGCACTACAGTGAGCTGAAGCCGCCCTTTGCCAGCCCAGCCGCTGGTCTCTGGCTATGCTCCATGGCTCAGGTGTATCCTGAGGACCGGGGCATGAACTACGCCGTGGACTATGGCCAAAGGATCGCCGGAGAGATACTTGCGCAGGGAGGCAAGTGACATGTCATTCGCTGTTGCCCTTACAGTTGCTCAGAGTAAGCGTCTGATCGCGAAGGGAGTCGTGGCCAGCCCGGAGTTTCGTCGAGCGCTGGCACAAGGGAAGATTCTCATTATCAAGGGCACGACCAACGCCTATGTGGTAGAGGAGGCTACGGGGGAGAGCATAGACAAGGGCACCTTTGCCCGTGGGCTGACGCTGCCCCATGGTGCGCACCGGCGCAAGAGCGATGGGCCTGCGCTGGGCGATGTGCTCATTGATCATGGCCAAGTCAACCTGCATTCTGATATAGACGACGTGATAGACTCGCTCGGAAGCGGCGACCTGATCTTGAAGGGCGCCAACGCTCTGAACTATAGCAAGGGCGTTGCCGGGATACTGATTGGCAACCCCATTTCCGGCACCATCGGCCAGGCACTGCGCCGAGCGGTGGGCTCTCACGTGAGCCTGATGGTTCCCGTCGGGCTGGAAAAGGAGATTGGCGGCGACATCCTGGAAGTCTCGGGCTTTCTCATGCGCCCGGAGCACCAGGGCGAAGCCATGATGCCAGTCTGGTCGGGCATCTTCACTGAGATTGAGGCGCTCGCGGTACTCTGCGGCGTGCAGGCGCGGCACATCGCCTCAGGAGGCATTGGCGGGGCCGAAGGAGCGGTATGGCTCGCTCTGGACGGCAGCGAGGAGCAGTTGGCAGCAGCGAGGGCTCTGCTCGCAGGCATCTATGCCGAGCCGGGGCTTGGTTAGGCGATCAGGACGAGACTATGGGCAATCTGATTCACCGCGACGAGACGCCGATAACAGATGCTGGCCACGGGATCACGCGGCAGGTGGCGGTCGGCAACAAGATGTTGTTGGCCGTGGTCACAGTGCAGCCGGGTTGCAGCGTCCCGGCACACAGTCACGTGCATGAACAGATCGGCTACGTGGCTTCGGGGCGGGCTGTTTTCAGGACGGGGGACAGTGAACGGGAACTGGGTCCGGGGGACATGTACACGATCCCTGGAGGCGAAGTGCACAGCGTCACTGTGATCAGCGAGGAACCAGGAGTCTTCGTGGATGTCTTCAACCCTGTTCGTGAGGAATACATCGTCTGAGGCTGGGCTGGAAAGCAGGCTTGTAGGTGCAGAAAGAAGCCGGCCTCTCACCAGAGAGGCCGGCTTTGAGTGACGAAGCTGGTGAAGCGTCAGCGGCGACGGCGGATGAGATGGGCCGTCAGGGCTATGCCGGCCAGTCCAAACCCTGCCAAAGGCTGGAGGAACTCACCGAAACCGGTGTCCGGCAATTGACTGTCAGTGCTCCCGCCGGGAACGGCTGAGGCGACCGGCGTTATTATGATGGTCGGCATGACGGCGACGCGGGTTGCAGTGGCGGTAGGTGCCTCTGCCATGGCGAGGGAGGTAGTGGGTGGCACACTCGGCCAGGCAATAGGAGGAGTTGCCGTTGGCTTGGCCTCCTCAGTAGCCGCGGCCACAAGGGCCGCCGCCGTGGCCGCAAAGTCAGGGGCTTTGGTGGGGGCAGGTGTATCCGACGGCCGTACAGCGCCAGCAGCGGGTGTCACGCTCGCGGCAGCCAAGGCTGTTGGACTGGTGCCTTCAGCCAGTACATAGCTGATCGGAGCGGGCAGATTGGCCTGACCAGGTGCTGCCAGGAGCATATAGCCCCCGCCTGCTATGAGCGCCAGCCCTGCAACGCTAACCGCAGCGATCACGATAGCGACCAGCGCCTTTCGTGCTCCCCTCGTACCGGAATTCGGTGACTTTGCCATTTTCCTATCCTCCAGCCGCTATTGAGCAGGTTTCGGCGGTGCCAGCAGGATATCGGCCACTACGTCAGCGGGCAGGTTGGGGGGCCGCGGCGATGGCAAGACCTGCATCGAGTCGAGCCCCAGTGCCCGCGCCAGGCGTTGGCCCTGATCGCCGCCGCTGTAGTCCAGGACGATCGTGTGGCCGACCGGGTTATCGCGGATGCCCCCTTGCCACACGTCGTAACCGGCATCGGTGAGCGCCTGGGTGGCAACTGCAAAGCCCGGATCCTGCGCACTGCTTGCGTACAACCGTATATGCAATCCCTGTGCCAGATTGGCTTCCTCTGCTGGCTGTCTCAGGCCAAGCGAGGTGACGAGACTCTCGATGCCGGACTGGTTCGGCAAAAGCACGTCTGCACCGGTGACGGTCACCCAAGGGTAAGCCAGTTTCTCGTCAATCACGGCGAAGGTGATTGCCTGTGGCGTGACCGAACGGAAAGCATCCGCCAGTGCGATCATCTCGCTGACCGACACATTGGTGTTGACGCTGTCCCTGGCCAGGCGCAGAAGCTGCGGTAGCTTAGCAAGGAAATCCGGTTGAGAGACGCGGGATTTGAGCGCGAGCAGCACCTGCTGCTGGCGGCGCATGCGATCGAAGTCGCTATTGCCATGGCGGGTGCGCATGTACTCGAGCACCTGCTCGCCGCTCATAGTCTGCCGGCCGGGGAGGAAGTGCACAGTCATGTAGCGGTTGTCGTCGGTGGGGTACTGTGTATCAAGGATCTCGTATGGGACTTCGATCTCGAGCCCGCCCAAGGCGTCAATCGCTTCGCGCACGGCGCGGAAGTTCAGGACGGCATAGCGGTCTATCGGGACATTCAGGTAGGCCGACACGGTCTCGCAAGCCTTGGCGGGGCCGCTGCCGGGCTTGTCGAGTTCGGCGACGCGGTAGGCCACGTTTATGCGTTCCTGGCCGTAGCCCGGGATGGGCACCCATAGGTCCCGTGGGATTGAGAGCACAACGGCGGTATGCGTGCCAAGGTCGGCCGAGATGAGCATCATCGCATCTGTGCGGGGCGGCCCCTGGCTCCATGTTTCGCGCGCGTCAACGCCCATCACGAGGATGGTGAGGCGGCCCTGCTGCGGTTTCGGTTGCGCGTCGGTGCTGGCTTCTGCCGCCACCGTGACCACCGGAGCGGGCTGCTCGGCCGATGGCCTGTATGGGTCATCGGCGTGGCTGGCGTCGTAACCCGGCAGGGCCGGCAAGGAGTAGACCTGATCCGAGAGGCGGACGGCTCCAGGCGTTGCACAGGCGGTGACGCTCAGTGCGACAAGCAACGCCAGGAGCATGCGAGTTGCGGAATGCACCCTGACGATCCCTATTTGGCCATGGCGGCGAGGGCGGCATAGGCAGGCCTTGCCCGGCCGTCCGCACCCATTAGGCTGAAACCAGCTTTCTCGTCCGCCGGGCCGCAAACGGGAGCGTAGTTCAGGTTCCAGACGAAAGCGGCACCGACGTAGCCTTTGTCCTTCAGTATTTGGAAGGCGCGGACGAGATAGGTGGCCTGCTGCTCGGCAGTGTTATCTGCAGCATACTCGTAACCAGCCGGTGGGTTGCTCTGCGAGGACCAGCCGAACTCTGTGAGCCACATCTGTTTGCCACCGTCTCCGTTGAGCAGCATCACATCGTGCAGTTGTTCGAAACGGCGGAAATAGAAGCTCCAATGTCCCTTGAACTGGGAAGTGTTCGTGCTGTTGTGCTCGGGGGAATCATCGGGCGGGTTGTTGTAGCCGCTCGGGTGTGCACCGAGGACGTCGAAGTAGGGGCGGGCGCCGGCGGCGTACATTTGGCCAAGGTAGTTAACGTCGTCGAAAGCGGTATAGCCGTCATTAACGCCCGTGGGCGTGAGCCCTCCGCTGATTACTATGGCGCCGGGGTCGGCGGCTTTGATGCTGTCGTGTGCTGCCTGGAGCAGCTTGACGTATTCAGCGGCCGAGAGATGGCCTTTGCCTCCCCACTCGTACCACAGGTTCTGTTCGTTCCAGACCTCATATGCAGCCACCTTACCCTGATAGCGGGCGGCAAGGGCGCCAACAAATGCCGCATAGTCCGCCGGGTTGGCGGGCGGTCCATCAACCGACAGGTCGCTATCGGCCGGCCGGGCCCATTTCGGTGCTTTGACGACGCTCAGGACCAAATGAAGGCCGTGGTTATTCGCTGCGTTCACTACCTGGTCCAGCATGGCCCACTGGATCTGGCCCTTGGCTGGCTCGAATAGCTTCCATTCGATCTGTTGCTTCACCCAGGTGAAGCCCAGGCCCTGGACGGCATTCAGTACAGCGTCCATGTCCTGGTTGAGCAGATGCACGCAGACGCCGTAGCCCAGCTTCGCCGGCAGGGTGGGTTGTGCCTGAGGCTGCTGGTCGCTCGGGGCAGGGGTTGGCGTTGGCTGCGGGTTGCCGCCCTGAACAGAACCGCTGATGAGTAGCCTTTGGCCAGCGAAGATTAGCGAGGGGTTTGTCAGGCCGTTGGCGCTGGCGATCGCGTCAGCGGAGACGCCGTACTCAAGCGCTATGCCGTACAAGGTGTCACCGTAGCGCACGACGTGATAGACGGCGTTCGCTGGCTGGGGACTGCTGCCTGTAGAGGGTGCAGCCCCTGAGTTTCCTGAGCCGGCTTGCCCGCTGCCAGATGGGATGATGAGCCTCTGCCCCGGACGGATGATGTCTGGATTGGCGATGCCGTTGGCAGCTGCCAGGTCGCGCATGTCAACGCCATAGAATAGAGCGATGGCATAGAGCGACTCGCCGTAGGCTACCGTGTGTGTCTTCTGCTCACCCTGTCCACCGGGCGCGTTGGCAGGTGGTTCGCCACTCTTGGCCGGTTCACCTGGTGGCGGGATTATGAGCTGATCGCCAGCCCTAATGTAATGGCTGTTCGTGATGCCGTTCGCCTGCATCAGGCTGTCCAGAGTGACGCCGTAGCGCAGGGCGATGCTGCTCAGCGTCTCCCCCCACATGACGATGTGAACTTGCGCTTGCGGGCCCTCGGCATAGCAGGCTATTGGCAGCAACGCTACCAGGCCAGCCACGACCAGCGCTATTGCGAAGAGCAGCAGCCGCCTCCGGTGTGGCTGCCTGTGGGCCGGCAAATGACAGACGTTCTGCAGATACCGCATCACGTTACCGCAATCCTCTAGTGAGAAGTGGCGACCTTCACGACCTTACCTTCGCTGTTCAGGACCAGCCGGACCCTCTGAGGGAAGGCTTGCGTCCCTCCGGCATAGTCGTACACATGCTGCGCCGGCGCTCCCGGCATCTTGGCTTGGCGGGTTCCTCGCGTTGGCTTCGCTCCCTCCAAACCTGGGAAATGCTCACTGATGTACTTTGCGGCAATCGCGTCGAGCTCTTGGACTGACTTAGCGGTCACGCTTTGCCTCCCTATGAAAGCAGACCCCTGGCCTTCCGCAGGAAGGTAGGCACGTCGAGGCTGGCTCGGCCCACGGGCTGCAGGACGGGCGCCGCGTCTGCCGTGGTCACCGGGGTAGCGCGAAGCGCTGGTTGCAGAGCAGGTGTCTCCGGTTCCCTACTGCGCACTTGGGCCAGGCGTTCCTCGAAATCGCGTGGCAGAGTTATGTGCTGGCGCTCGGCCGACTGTGGGCGAGGCTGATTCGCACTATGGCTGAGCTCCGGGCGATGCTGCCTGACAGGCGCGGCTGGGATGCCTGTCGCGATCAGCGTGATCTGGAGCTTCTCGGACATCGAGTTGTCAATAGCGGCGCCGAAGATCACCTCGGCATCTGGGCTGGCACGCTGGGTGATGTGCTCCACCGCCTGACCGGCCTCGTGCAGCGTCATATCGGGGCCGCCCAGGACGTTGACCAGGATGCCGGTGGCGCCGGCGATCGAGTCCGTGTCCACAAGTGGATTGGCGATTGCCGACTGCGCTGCCTCCATGGCGCGCTGCGGGCCCTTGGCCTGGGCGATAGCCATGAGGCTGCTGCCGCCCTGGGTCATGATCCGCCGCACGTCGGCAAAGTCCACATTGATGAGGCCGGGGCGCGTTATCAACTCAGAGATGCCCTGGATGCCCTGACGCAGCACGTCATCGGCAATGCGGAAGGCCACGTCCAGCGTCACCTTCTCGGAGGTGAACGACAGCAACCTATCGTTCGGTACCACGATTAGCGTGTCCACGTGCTCACGCAACTGCGCGATGGACTCATCGGCCACCTGGCGGCGCCGGTAGCCCTCGAAGCTGAACGGGCGCGTGACTACGCCAACCGTCAGGCAGCCCTGCGCCCGTGCGATGTCCCCGACGACGGCTGTGGCACCGCTGCCCGTGCCTCCGCCCATGCCGGCGGCCAGGAACACAAGATCGGCACCTTCGAGGGCGGCGGCGATAGCATCGCTGGACTGGCGGGCGGCGTCGGCCCCACGCGATGGATCACCCCCGGCACCGAGCCCGCGCGCGCGGGGCCCGCCCAGGCAGATCTTTGTGCCGGCTTCGGACCGGGCCAAAGCCTGGCTATCTGTGTTGAGCACGACATATTCGATGCCCGGGATGTCCACGCTGATCATGCGGTCTACGGCGTTACAGCCGGCCCCACCGACACCCACGACTTTGATGTTCACAGGATTGCCCGCTCCGTTCACCTGGCTGCCCTCCTCATGCGTGTCCGCCACACTCACGTCCGTGCGACTTGGCAGGACGATCCGTTCGCCACCTGGCTACTGCTTGACACTCATCGTCTCTGGCGTGCGCTGCCGAACTTCGTCGAGCAGGCTGGCCAGGTCGCGCTCCAGTTTGCTGTAGAGGCCGCTCGTGTACTCGATGGCAGCGGCTGCCATCTCCCGGGCCTGCTGCTCGGCATCAGCCACGATCTCCTCGGCTTGCACCCGAGCCAGGCGCACGGCTTCGCTCTCGGCTGCAGCCTGTTCCAGACGTTCGCGGCTGAGGCGACGCATATCCTCCGCTTCTTCCTCTGCCTGTGCGAGGATACGCTCGCGGGCGCGCTTGATCCGCTGTGCCTCCGCGAGTTCCACCGGCAGGGCGGCGCGGATCTTGTCTATCAGGTCCAGGCAAGCATTCTGGTCCACCAGCGCTTTGCTGGTGAGAGGAATGTAGTAAGCGTGCGCGATACTCGCTTCCAGTTCGTCCAGCAGTTCAGTCAGTTGCATAGAGCATGCTCCCTCGCGGCAAGCTTGCGGTTGGCTCGGCTGCGCCACGGCAGTCCCCGCGGTTATCTCGATACGGCCGCCTTGGCAATGCGGCCTTGACGCACGGTGAACTTAGCGATGCCTACGGCGCCGGTTGGCAGTTGTCGCTTGAAAGTGAGCACCTGCGCTCCGCCTGCGCCGAGGCGCACCTGCCGCTGTATTGGCGTCTTACTGCAAGTTTCCTGCCGAACTCCGTCTCCAGCTAAAGCGGAACTGGAGAGCAGAGAGTTGGCCAGGTACTCAAGTTCCTCCATGAGGCTGGGCTGCAGCACCACAGGGCGGGAGTCGGCCAGCGAGCGGGCGCATACTACTGGGAACTGAGACAAGTCCTGCTGGCTCTCGGCCGCCTCGCGTGCCAGGGCTGGTGTGGGCCTCACCCTCGCGTTAGGGTTGCCGAGGAGGAGGAAACTCAGCACTGTCTTCTGGTCCTCGCCGTCGAGGAAGCCCTGCTCGGCCATCATCGTTGCGCTGAAGGCGGTGCGCGCACGTTGCAGCGCCTGGCCGGCAGGCAAGCCGGCAAGCATGTAGCGTAGGAACTCTTTCACCAGCAGATCGGCGCCGGTTACTGGCGGCGCGATTGCGCCATAGGCCATCGCGCTTGAGCCGAGGAAAGCGGAGCAGCCAAGGCCGAGGAAGCGCGACGCTATGCTGCCTGGCTCCAGGCTCGCCCCATAGCAGGCTTCTGTGATCACGATGCTGCGAAGGGCGTGGGCGGGCGTGATGTCGTGGGCGCGCAGCGCCACGGGGAAATCGGCATAGTTGGCAGCCAGCATCGGATCCTTCTGGCCGTACCAGACAACGCCGTCTGGTTTGCCGTGAAGATTGTAGTAGCGGAACGTCGCCCAGGGCAGGTGTAGCTGGCGGTAGTCATCGGCGCTCCACGGCGGGCTCATCCGCACGCTTTGAGGAGGCCCGAGGAGCGAGAAGACTTCCTGGGCCGCCTCGCGCCAGATGCTTGCGGTGTATCCAGCGCCTGTGGTGGACACGGACGCAGAGCCCGATGCTCTCATGGCGGAAAGAGCGGCTTGCACGAACTGCCCAGCGTGTTCGGGCGCCAGATCGGGCAGCCGACTGACCGCTCGCACCGGGTGAAAGAGGTCGTCGGCACGTGAGGCGTACGGTGCGTCGCTGAGAAGGGCGCCATCCGGATCATCGGCTGGGTTTGGCAGGGCGAAGAAGGGCACGATGTCGCCGCCGCCCACAAGGCAGACTGCCAGCGGGCGGCCGCCATTCAGATTGTGCTCGAGCTGCTCGATCAGGGCACGGATCGCCTCCGGCCGCCTGGGGCTGACCGGTGTAGCGCCGAAAACGCTCAGGCTGCGTTCGTCGTCCACATAGGCCATCAAGGCGTGTCCGCCATCGAAGGAAGCTGCCAGTTCGCGCAGTACGGCGCTGATGGCCCGGAAGCCGCGCTCGCCGTACTTTCGGCTCAGCATGGCTCGCGAAGAGAGTATTATGACGGGCTCGGTCCCCTCCGGTTCAGCGGGACGCGGCACGGGCTTCGCCGCCAGCTACCAGGTTGAGTGCGCTCACGGTAGCCAGTTGCTTGTAGGCTTCCGTATTGGTCGGTTCCAGCAGCAGGGTCTGCCGGAACATGCTGACCGCCTCGCCGTAATCCTTGCGGCGTTTGTACATGCGTCCGGCGTTGAAGTAGTACTCGGGCTGATCAGGGTCGAGCTCGATGGCGCGGATGTACTGAGCCAGGGCCTTGTCGTACTCCTCGCTGTGCTCGTATGTCAGCCCCAGTTGGTACCGAGCCTCTGCATCCTTCGGGCGCAGGTCAATCACTTTGCGGAAGCATTCGGCCGCTTTCTCGTAGTTGCGTATCTGGCGACAGAGTTCGCCCATCGCGTGGTAGATATCTGGGCTGTCGTCTTGAAGCACGATTGCCTGTTGCAGCGCCTGTATGGCCTCGTCATGCCGGTTCATTGCCGCGTAGGCCTGAGCCATGATCACATAGCTCTCCGGATCTTCGGGGTCCAGGCCGACAGCTACCTGGGCCTCCTCAAGCGCCAGCTTGGTATCGCCTCGGACAAAGTGTAGAGCCGCCAATTCCTGATGGTACTGGTGGTTGCTCTGGTCTTTCTCGATAGCCTTGCCCAGTTCGGCCATGGCCTCGTCGAGATGGTGCTGCTGGAAATGGAGGCGGGCCAGAGCGGCGTGCACTTCGGCGAGGTCGGGGTTCAGAGCTACGGCAGCCTGCAACTGCTGCGCTGCCTCCTTGAAATGCCCCATGAGGGCCAGTGCGTTGCCCAGGCCGACGCAGAGGTGCGGGTTGTCGGGTTCCAGCTTGAGTACGCGCTTGTAAGCCTGGGCAGCACGGGCCCACTCGCCGCAGTGCTCGTAAGCCTGGGCTAGCTCGGTGACCCAGGCAGCGTTGTCCTGAGCCAGGTCAGTGGCTTTCTCGAGCAGGCGTGCGGCCGATTGGTGGCGGCGCATGCCAGTATAGGCTAAGGCCTGGTTGCGCAAGTGGAGAGGATTTGCCGGGTCAAGCTCTGCTGCTTTCTCAAAAGCAGTAAGAGCTGACTGGTAGCGCCTGAGGCCGAGCAGTAGCTCGCCATAGTGACTCCACCAACGCCACTCGTCATCCCTCAAGCGCAGGGCAGTCTCGATCGGTTCCACTGCCTCGGTCGTGCGGCCTATGGCCTCGAGGGCTTGCGAGATGCGATAGAGTGCGAAGGCGTTATTCGCTGCGAGAGTCGCCGCGCGTTTCAGGGCCGTCGTTGCCTTCTCTCGTTCCTGCAAAAGCAGAAGAGCTTTCGCCAGGCCGAGTACCGTCTCCGGTTCCCCAGGCCGGATGCGGTCCGCGGTGACGAGTTCGCGCAAGGCCTCCTTTGGCTGCCCGGCCGCAATGAGAAGCTGAGCGAGGTCCCGCCTGAGCGCTGTATCCTCGGGGGACATGAGGAGGGCCCGCCTGAACGCTTCAGTTGCCTCTCCCGGGTTGCCCAGCAAGGCTTCAAGCCTTGCTGTCACAGCCGCGTATCGCCCTTCCAGGGTGGGGCTGGGCCGGAACTTGGCGAGATAGGTGCGCAGAGACTCTAGGAAAGAGCGCTGAGGCTGGCGCGCTTCCAGGCCACACTCCGAGAGTACGAGGCTGTGCTGTTGCCAGCCCAGGGCACACTCTGCCATCTCCAGCAGAGTATCCAGGCGGTCGCTGGCTGCTGCCAGTGCCTTCTCGTACTGGCGCAGGGCACTCTCATGGTTGCCCTGGGCAGCGAACAAGCGAGCGCGCTCCAGGGCCACCATGGGTTCAGCGTCGCTGCCCTCCGCGGCTTGAGCGAGCACGGATTCGGCCTCGCCGTACTTGCCGGAAAGGCGCAGCAGCCGCGCAAGGTTCAACTGCAGCTGGCGATTGCGCGGCGCCTCCTGAAGAGCGCGCTGCGTGTAGTCCACTGCCCGGGAGATGTCGTTAAGCGCTTCGTGCGCCTGGGCAGCGAGCGAAAGAGCCTCAACGTCCTGGGGGGCGAGAGTGCAGGCATGCTCGAGAGCCGCTGCGGCGCGGGCCCGATCTCCGAGGCTGAGGGCAGCTCTGCCCAACTCGCGGTATGCCTCGGCGTTATTGGGTGCGACTTCGGTCATGCGGGCGTACCAGAGTAAGGCTTCGTCGGCACGCCCCTGCTGAGCCAACAGATCAGCGAGGGTCCGCAACGTGTACAGATCCTCACAGTCCGCCTCGGCTGCTCGCTGCGCCTCCTGGAGAGCCTGTGACATGGCTCCGGACTTGGCGAGCAGCCTGGCTCTGTGGGCGCGCAGCTCGGGGCGTTCAGGCGCCCGAGATACAGCGCGGGTGGCTTCCTCAAGGGCAGCCTGAACATCGCCCTCTTGCTCGAGCACCTGGGCCATAATGTGATGGCTGCGCTCGTCGTCCGGGTTGAGGGCAATGGACCTGGCCAGGAGTTCCCTGGCCCGCGTGTAGTCTTTGGCATGCAAGCAGGCTTCTGCCAGAGCGATGTTCGCGCTTGAACTGGCAGGCAGTGATTGTGCTGCTCGCTCAAGGACCGCTCGCGCCTCCTGCTCCTGGCCGGCGCGCACCAGGGTTTCGCCAAGCTCGGTCAGTATGTCTGGATCATCGGGCTCGAGCCTGGCGGCCTGTTTGAAGGCGGAGAGTGCCGGTGGAATGTGGCCGCAGTCGCGAAGCAACCGGCCAAGGGCGAGGCGGAGGCGAGCATTCTCGGGATGCTCCTGTGCCGCTGTCGTAAGCTGCTCGATCGCTTCCTTCACCCAGCCCTTGCTGACGAAGGCACGCGCGAGCTGCTCCCGCAGGATGGCGTTGCTCCCTTGTTGGCCAATGCCTCGTTCGAGGGCGGCGATCGCCGAATCGAGATCGCCAAGCTCGATGTAGCAGGAGCCAAGCGCCGCGTAGACGTCTGTGTCCGCAAGACCCAGGCGTTGAGCCTCTTGCAGATGTCTGAGCGCGTCCGCAGGTCGCTCCATGGAGAGGTAGCACTGCCCCAGCTCGAGCTGGATGCCAGCATCTGTGGGGTTGGCGGTCTGGGCCCGCTGCAGGCACTGCAGGGCATCGGCATACTCGCCCAGCCGGCGCAACACCCGGCCCAAGGCAGCCTGTGGCTCCGCCGCTTTGCCATCCAGAGCAACAGCGCGCCGGAGAGCGTCTTTAGCCGCTGTGAGGTTGCCCAGCTTCTCCTCGGCCAGGCCAAGAGCCGATTGCAGTGGCGCACTTTCGCTAGCCCGGGCCGCGGCCTGCCTTAACTCCTCGGCTGCCTCCTGCAGCAACCCCTGCGCCTCGAGCATTTGGGCCAGCCTGAGCCGCATCTCAAAGCTGTCGGGTTCCAGCTGAACGGCCTCACGTAGTTCGCGAGTTGCTGCCTGCGTGTTGCCCTGGTCCGTGAACAGGGCAGCCAGTTCGGCGTGCACGGCGGGGTCCTCTGGATGGAGCCCAGCAGCGGCGGCGAGTTCGTCGCGGGCAGCTTCCGCGTTGCCCGCGAGGCGATAGGCGGCGCCGAGTTGGGCATGATAGACGTCGCCGCCCGGCAGAGTAACGGCACGGCGAAGGAGTTCGGCGGCGCTCAGAGGACGCTTGAGGGCCATGAGCACCTTGGCCTTAGTGGCCAAGAAGGCAGGTTGGCGTGGGGCAAGCTTGATGGCCTCGTCCGCCTCCTTCAGGGCTTCGTTATGGCGGCCAAGCCTGAAAGCGCAGTCGGCGAGCGCAGCGTGGTGCTCCGCGTTGCTGGGGTCCAGTTCGATCGCCTGGCGATAGGCGGCCATGGCCTGCTCACTGCCGCCCTGTGCAACGAGAGCCATGCCGAGCGCGGCGAAGAACTGCGGTTCGCGGCAGCCTGAAGCTGTCGCGCGGCGCAAGTGCGCTACTGCTTCGTCGAAGCGGTGCAGGCGCAGGCATTGCAGCCCGGCTGCGCCTTCATAGGCCGGGTTGCCGGCGGAGGCTGCTGCTGCGGAGCGATAGGCGGCAAGCGCTGCCTCGTAATTGCCCTGGCCTTCGTACAGCTTGCCTAGCTCGGCGTGCGCCTCGGCCAGCGTGCCGTCGGCGCTGGCGGCAGCCTTCAGAGCCGATTCGGCTTCATCCTGAAGCCCAAGTGCTCCGGAGGCTCTGCCTAGGTGGAACTGCACCAGAGCATCATCGGCGAAGCGTTGCGCTGCGGCGCGGTACTCCTCAAGTGCCAGATCCATCTGGCCGTTGCTCTCAAGGCTGCTGGCAAGCGCAATCATGGCCTCCGGGCTGTCCGGATTGGCCGCGATAGCACGCTTCAGCGTTGCTATGGCGTCTGCGTAGCGCCCGGCACGGCGCTGCGCCGCCCCGATTGCGACCAAAGCGCGCCAGTCGTCGGCCGACTGCGTCATTATCGCCGACCATTCCTCTTGGGCTTGCTCATGGCGGCCGGCTCGGTCAAGCGCCTCGGCATGGCCCAGGCGAACAAGCGGATCGTCTGGATGCTGCCGTGCGAGGAACTCCAGGTGCTCGAGAGCCTGATCATACGCTCCCTGGCGCATGAGCAGATCGGCCAGGGCCTTGCGGGCCACTGAATCGCCGGCATCCAGGTGAACGGCTCGCAGCAGATTCAGTGTTGCCAGACACGGGTCACCCATCGTCGCACGACAGCGGCCGAGCTCGCAATGCCCCTGGCCATCAGCCGGTGCGCGGGCGATTGCCTGACACAAGGCGGACTCGGCCTCGGCGCGGCGTCCTGCTCCCAACAGGGCCCGGCCGTAAGCCAGCCAGGCTTCGGGGTCGGCCGGCTTGCTGCGCACAGACGACTCGGCCGCAGCGACGGCTTCAGGCAGCCATCCCAGTCCGCAATATGCGTTGGCCCGCTCGACCATGTATGAGGGGTCGTCGCGTAACCCGGCGGGTGCCTGGTCAAGCGCCTGCAAGGCCTGTTCGTGGCGCTCAGCCCGGTTGAGGGCGCGCGCCAGAGCCAGGCCGTAGGCGCTCGAGGCCGGGTCCGCCTGCCGGGCTGCGGCATAGCGGTTGGCGGCCTCCTGCCAGTTGCCCTTGCGCTCAGCAGCGCGGCCGAGCTGAAAGAGCAGACTGGCGCGGATTGTTTCGGCGCTCGAGAGCGCGTCCTGTATGCCCTGTTCGGCTGTGGCGGCCATTCCAGCCGAAAGCGACAGCGTTGCGTCGAGGCTGCGTCGCTCCAGGGTTCTTGCGGCCAGCGCCGTGCCGGATAGCACTCTCTGAGCTACCATCAAGTCGTCGCTGCCCAGGGCTCGTATGGCGTCAAGCCCTGGGGCGAGCACATCGGCGTCCACCTTGCCCTCAAGCTGCTGTACCAGCGTAGCCAGGGCCTCGGGGTCGTGCACTCCGGAAACGGCTGCAGTCACGCAACCTCGCCTGGCCGATGGATCATCCTGCCAGGCGATGCAGGCCGCGAGCAGGGCCGCTCCTGCGGCTCCTTCAGCCATGAGAGCCTGGATCCATTCGAGGCGCGACTCGGAGAGAGAGTAAAGCGTAGCGATAACGTCGTGTTCGCCGGCAGCCATCAACTCGGGCACTAACAGCCGAACTGGTCGTTGGCGATTCTGGTGGTACAACGCCCGAGCATACGTCTGCCAGAGGACATGGGTGAAGGGGGACCTGTCATCTCCGCTCAGCACCACCTGCAACTCAGGCCGGGCGGAAATGACCTCCGGTCTCTCAGCCAGACCAGCCAGCGCTTCGGGCTGCAACTGCAGTGACTCGGCAGCGAGTTCGGCCAGATGCCCGCGGTTCAGCCAATCAGCGCCATCCTCCTGCCGAGTGCGCCGAAGGGCTGGCCCGAGAAACTGCTCGTTGTGGAGCGCGCTCCATATCAGAGGGTCGCGCAGGGCCGCCGCTTCCAAGTCGTCGGCGAGCTTATCTGGCAAACCGCGATGGATGGCATCACTGACCTGCTCGTCCTGGGCTCCCAGGCTGACAAGACTTCTGGCCGAGGCGAACTCGGCTCTTGCTATCTCGGCAGTCTTGAGTGGGCAGAAAACCACGAGCACGCCGCCCGCGATGCCTTCTCGCGCGGCCGTCACGGCCTGCGGGTCCCAGGCAAGCAACCGAAGGCAAGCGAGTTCGCGGGCGCTGCTAAACCACGAGGGCACAGATGGCGCGCCGCCCTCGCTGTCGCTTACGAGGAGAAGCTGCTGCCCAGCCGCCAGGTTCAGCATGTCTTCGGCGACGGAGACAATGGTAGTGATGCCTCCTCGCGTCTCACGCAAGTTGAGAGGCAAGGCCCCCAGGCCAGGCGAATCTGCCATGTTCTCTCCCCCTAGAAGATGGCCCCGGCGAGCCACAACGCGCCCAGGCAAAGAGCGACGCCGAGCAGGCACAGGAACGCTCCCATGCCAAAAGCCGTGCGAACCAGAGTAGCGACGGAGTCGAGCAGGCGCGAAGTGGAATCCAGAATGGGAGCGATTGCCTGCTCGGTTACGCCTCGGCGGCCGACGCGGGCTGAGTGCGTGACGAGTTCCTTCATACCGTCGCGGTACTCGCGTGTCAGGATGATGCTCAGGCCAGCAATGAAGCACACGAGCCCAAGCAGGAAGAGCACGGCACCACTTCCTAACCGCAACAGCTCCGGGTCAATCATAGATCTGGCTCCGTTCTTCGTTGGCGACAAGGGTTTCCAGATGCTGCAACAAGAGAACAAGATCAACGGGCTTGTGCAGGAGCAAGCAGATTCCGTCCCTGGCCCGGCGCAACTTGTGGCCGATGGATTCCCGCGGCATGGCGGTCAGCATGACGATGGGCATGCTGGGCAGTACGCCGTGGGCAACCTGGGCCAACTGCAGGCCTGTGCCATCTTTCAAGTCATAATCGGTGAGCATCAGGTCGTAGGCAGCCTGGCCAAGGCATGAGAGTCCCTCGTGTGTATTCCTCGCCGTATCAACGACGCAGCCGGGCCAGTGCTCCTCCAGGCTGCGGCGAATGAAGTGCAGCTGAGCCGGTTGGTCGTCAACGACAAGCACGCGTGAAGGGGCCATATTGGTAACCCCGGTCCGTGGATGTGGGCTGATCTAGCGCCAGCAAGAGATAATGCAAGTCGTATGCCAGAGAGGGGGCTGGTCGGGCGAGCGCGCTCTCCAAGTGGGCATCGGGAAACAGTGCCGCCAGGGGAGTGCTCTCGCCATGGTCGCCGGCGGCACAAGAGATGCTTATCGGATGGGGGCTGGGCGACGCTCAGGAGAGTTCAGGGAGCCGGCCGAGGGCAAGGGGAAGCCCTGTCGCTTTGCGCCCGGACGCATCCGAGGGGCAGGTGCCATCACTTGCTATGGTTCAGGCGTTTCCTGAGCTCCTCTTCTGATATGCCAAGTATTTTGGCGGCCTCAGTAAGGTCGCCGTTGGCCCGTTGGATGGCTTCCTGGATATAACGCCGTTCCAGGTCCAGCAACGACTGGCCAAGGGGCAGCCCGGGCGCAGGGGAGGTGTTGTCGGTCACGCTGCATGACAGACGGGCGATTTCGTCAGGCAGGTGCTCAATGCCGATCTGCGGGCCATCGCACAGAATGATGCCGCGTTCGACTACGTTGCGCAGCTCCCGCACGTTGCCCGGCCAGGAATAGGCCTCGAGGCAAGCCAAAGCCTCGGGCGTGACGCCCTCGACGAACCGCACCATCTCCTTGTTGAAGTAGTCAATGTAGGCTGCAACCAGGGGGCCGATGTCGCCCTTGCGCTCGCGCAGGGGTGGCAGCTCGATCGTGAACACGGAGATGCGGTAGAAGAGATCGCTACGAAAACTGCCATCGTTGGTTGCCTGCTTGAGGTCAACGTTGCTGGCGGCGATCAGCCGGATGTCAATCGGATGATCCTCCGTTTCCCCCAGCCGGCGCACCGTCCGGTTCTCGAGCACCCGCAGCAGCTTGGCCTGCACCTCTGGCTTCAGCGTGCCGATCTCATCGAGGAAGAGGGTGCCTTTGTCTGCCTGCTCGATCAGGCCGATGCGATTCACCGCTCCTGTGAAAGCGCCTTTGCCGCTACCGAAAAGCTCGCTCTCCACCAGGTTCTCGGGTATCGCGGCACAGTTGATGGCTACCATCGGCTTGTTGGCGCGATCGCTCTTGGCATGGATAAGCTGGGCGATGCGTTCCTTGCCGGTGCCACTCTCGCCCGTGATGAGGACGGTTGACGATGTGCGGGCCACCTTGTCCACCATCGTCAGCACGCGGCTGGTGCGAGGCGACTTGCCCATGACGAATGGCCCGCCCGCAGGCCGCGAACTCAAAGGTGCGGCTCTCAGGCGCTCGATCTCGCGTTGAAGCTGAACGTTCTTTACCAGGTGCGCGATTGTGCCCTTGATGATGTTGAGGTCGGTGCACTTCGGCAGGAAGTCGCACGCCCTCAGCTTCATCGCCTGCACGGCATCGCGTACATCGGGCTGGCCGGTGAGGAAGATAACGGGCAGATCCGGGTCTATCGCCAAGAGATCCGTCAGCAGCTCTATGCCAGTCTTACCGGGCAGGTAGACATCGAGCACAGCGAGGTCCACGGAGCGCCCGTCCATGCGCTCGAGTGCCTCTTCAGCGCTCCCTGCCTCGACCACTTCGTAGCCGTCGTCTCTGAGAGCAGCGCTCAGGAAGAACCGCGCGGCAGGATCGTCCTCGACGATAAGGATGGTGCCGGGCATTAGCGCCCTCCCCGTTCGTTCGCAGCCTGCAGGATGATGCTGAAAGTGGTGCCCAGGTGGTCTCTGCTCTCGACCTCCATGGTGCCGCCATGGTTGTCAATTATGCGTTTGGCGATTGACAAGCCGAGCCCCACTCCGCCCGACCTCTCGGTAGTGAAGGGCTGGAAGAGGCGCGCCCTGACTGCGGCCGGCAGCCCGGGGCCGGTGTCGCTGATGCGGATGCGGACAGCCTGGCTCTTGCGCCCTCCCTCATTCTGCTCGATTCGGTCGGCCTCAAGCCGCACCTTGCCGCCCTGTGGCATGGCCTGCACCGCATTCTTCACCAGGTTTGTGACTGCCCTGACGAGTTGCACCGCCTCGCCTGCCACCGGCGGCAGGTCCGGTGCCAGTGAAGCCGTGATCTCGACGCCGTTCTCCTGGGCGCGCTTGGCCTGAGACTCGATTGCCTGCTGCAGGATGTCGCCGACGCGGCAGGGTCGCTTGTTTATCTTGCCCGGGCGGATGAGCATGAGCACGTCGTCAATTATCTCGACTGCTCGCTCCGCCTCGTCCCTGATATAGGCGAGCGATTCCCGACGAGGATCGTCGGGCGGGAACTTGCCCTCAAGATATTGAACCCCGATGTGGACACCGTGAACGCGATCATGAACCTCGTGAGCGAGCACGCTCGAAACCTGCCCCAGGGCGCCTAGCATTGCCAGGCGCTGGGCCTCCTCGCGGTTGCGCAAGTCGTGACTCATGTCGGTGAACACCAAGATAGCGCCTGAGACTACCTGCTCATCATGCAACAAGGAGATCGTGACCGCCATAGGAAGTTCGGACCCGTCGGGCCGCACCAGAGTGAGGCTGTGCCGGCGCGTATCGCCAGCCTGCATCGCTTCCAGAACCAGGCGTCCCAGCGGCTCATCTTTCGTCTTGAGGATTTCGTCGAGGGGGCGGCCAACGATGTCGCTGGCGGAGCCAAGGCTCTCGCTCATGGCGCGATTGCAGGCAGTAACGAGGCAGTCCGCGTCCACTGTTATCAGGCTGTTCGTCATGTTCTCGAGCACACGTTCTGAGAACTGAGTCACTCGCTTGATCTCCCTCTGCATATATCGTCGTTCGGTGATGTTACGGACGATGCAGACGCGTGCAGTTCGCGCCGTGCTCCTGGCTACCTTGCTGCTGATCTCCACTACGGCAATCGAACCGTCCTTGCGCACCAGCGGTACTTCCTCGATCCGCCCTTCCTCACCCTGGTCAATCAGCCACTCGCGCACCAGCCTTCGGTGGCGGGCTGGTACCAGCTGGTGGAAGCGCATGTGCTCCAGTTCACTGCGGCTGTAGCCCGTCAGTTCCTCGGCTCTCTGGTTGGCTTCAAGGATGGTAGCCTGAGCAGGTGTCAGGACAAAGATGGCGTCGTTAGCACCTTGCACCAGAGCCTCATACTTGCGCTCAGACTCCTGCCATGAGACTGAGCGCTGAGCGAGCACTTGCCGCAGGGAATGATTGCGGGCAGCAAGGACCGCCAGACCGGCCAGGGCAAGGACGAAGCCTGCCCCTGGAACGGCGATCAGGGTTAGGGGATAAGCAGTCGTTGTCTGCGCCGGAGGCAGGGCGCCAAGCCACTTGCGCTGGAGACTGGCAAGCGCACCATTCCGTTTCAGGCCCAGGATCCACTGGTCAAGCGAAGCCGCCATGCTGCGGTCATCTGGCCAGTAGAGCAGACAGTAGTTGATGGTGGCCAGTGGCTGACCGACGATCACTATGCGGACGCCCAGGTTGAGACGGGCTAGAGTCGCGGCCGCTACCTGTTCATCCATCAGGCAGGCAGCGGCATCGCCAGTCGCCGTTCGGCTCAGGCACTCTGCGGCCGAAGCTGCTGCAAGTGGAGTTGCGCCACGACGCACGAGCAGTTCAGCGACAGCGCTGGGGCCGTACCAGGCGATACGCTGGCCCTTGAGGCTGTCCAGATGCCCTGCTCCTGCCGGTGCCAGGAGCGACACTGCGCTCTGGAGGAGTGGCTTGGACGAGGCGAGGCTGCCAGTGTCCTGCCCGGCTAACAGAGCGACGAGGGCGGCATCGGTAGCGCGAGCGGCGACGGCGGCTTCAGCAGCAGCCTCGTCCAAAGGCAGGACGGACCAGGGACGCGCCCCCAGCGGCACCTGCTGGAGCAGGTCGGCGAAGTAACCGCTGGCCGTTCCGGACTCGTCGTAATACAGCGGGAAGCCGGACACAGCGACGGCCACTGTCGCTGGTGCGGCTGCCTGTGCCGACGGATTATGCGCTTGCGGGGAAGACGCGTGATAGTGGCTGGCGAGGAGGTAGCCGCCTGGCACCAGAGCCATGACGAGCACCGCCGCAGCCACCGCGAGTATTCTCTTCATGCCCTGAACCGACTAGAACGAGCCAGCGTGCTCCGGAGGGACCCAGAGCGGTTTCCAGGTCCGGTTCTTCAAGACTGCCCGCACCCGGGCGGGCGGGATGCCGATGGCGTCCCGGTACTTGGCCACTGTCCGGCGAGCGATGTCGCAGCCGCGGGCCTGCAGAACCTCGGCGATGCGCTGGTCGCTAAGAGGCTGAGTTTCTTCCAGAATGATTTCTTCGATGACGCATTTAATGGCAAGAGAGCCATCAAAGAAATCCGACAAGGATAGTATCCGCCCGCTCGGCAGCATCAAGCTCTTGTTGGCGACCGCCCTTCCAACCGTAGATTCGTGCACGCCGACTATATCCGCGAGCTGCGAGCGCGTCAACGGCTTCAGGAAACGGTAGCCCTTCTCCAGGAACTCTTCCTGGACGTCCACCAGTGCCAGGGCTATGCGTTCGAGCGTCTGCCAACGCTGCTTGACACAATTGATGAAGAGGCGAGCCTGGGCCAAGTGCTCTCGCAGGTGCTCCCTTTCACGAAAGGACACGACGGCATCCCCGGAACGGACGTCGTGCACCAACTGCTGATAGAGAGAGTTCACCCGCAGGCGGTATTTGCGGGATTCGGGTATCTCTATCTCATACCCCGTCTCAGGCGGCCGCTTGCGCCGGACGATGATGTCAGGTTGCACCAGGGTAGGGTTGCCGCGCTGCCCAGGCCCACGCCAGTCTGCGTTGGCGGGGAATGGATTGAGGTTCCGCCCGATGAACCCAATCGCCTGGCGGATGTCCTTTTCGCTGGCGTGAGCCTGTCGTGCGATGCTGTCCAGGCTCAGTTTGGTCAATGCATCCCAGTGATCGCGCACAATGCGGGTCGCCAGGTCCAGGTCCGCCGTATCGCCGCTCATTTGCCCCAGTTGGATGAGCAAGCACTCCTGGACAGAGCGAGCAGCGACGCCTGGCGGGTCCAGGCTCTGGACTTTGCGGAGCACCCTCTCGACCACGGACTCACTGCAATCGCAGGCAGTGGCGATCTCGGACACAGGCGTGGCGAGCAACCCCTTTTCGTCCAGCGAGTCAATGATGAATTCGGCTACCTCGCGTTCCGGGCCACTGACGAGCGCTGATACTTGAGTGCGCAGGTACTCACTGAGGGTGGTCTCCGCGGCCAGGATTGTCATTGGGTCGAACTCTTCGTCGTCATCGAACGACCCGCCGCGCGCTGGCCAGCGGCTGTCCTCATTCCACCAACCTTCGTCGTCTCGCCTGATGCTGGCATTGCGGCCGGTGGTTGAGCAGTTGAGGCAGACGCCATGGGTGAGTGTCGAATGGCAGTATGGGCAAACGGCCGGGGCTGGCATCTCGAGGGCTGGATTCTCGGAAACCGCTTTGTTGATGGCCTCTTCCAGGTCCTCGGAGGAAAGTTGAAGCAGACTGTTGGCGATGATGGCCTGTGGCGTGACAGCCCCTTCTAGCCTTGTCCCTCCAGAGACTGTGAGCGCGGTATACATGCTGCCTCCGTGGCTCCTGACTGCCCCTTGGCTACCGGCCCGGACCAGGCTCCCCGGTCGAGCCGAGCTTAACAGTCACATGCGACATAACTTACTATGGGCAAAGGCATGCAAGAACCGTGCCAAACATGGCCGTGGCGAACTCTGTGGCCGGAGTTTCCTGCTGCGAGACCTAAGAGCAATCAGCCGGTGAACAGTGGCAGCACCAGAGAGAGGATAATCAGCAGGGCGAACATGGAGGCAGCCATGATGCCGATGTGCTTCAGGTCCGACACAACATAGGCTCGTTCCTGAGCAGGGTCAATGCCAAAAGCCGGCTTTGAGGGGGTACCGGCCCTCACACCGGGCACCGGGGGCCGCTCCGAAGCGGCAGCCGCAGGAGTTGTCCTGGCCGGAGTTGCTGGAAGGACACTTGCCTGCGGGCGGGCTACGTTACTGGAGGCTCTGCGCCGCTGTTGCTTCTTCGGCTGCTTCTTAGCCAATTCCGGTCCCTCACTCTAGTTCGCCAACTGGGCTACGATGACGATCCGGTGCGTGTCCACCAGATACGGGTAGCAACTGATCAAAGTCACCAGCGGGACATCGCTCGGCCGGAGCGGCGAGAGATCGTCCGGGGCCACGATCGTTTTCTGTTGCACCACGTACCGAAACGCCTCTGAGCCTGAGTATACTGTTACCTCGTCCCCGACGTCCAGTTTGTCCAGGTCGCGGAAGAGTTCGCCGTAGATGTCGTTGTGCCCCGAGAGGACCATGTTGCCCCGCTGGCCGGGGTTGGCCGTGCCGACGTGGTGGCCGATGCCCATCTTCAGTTCCTCCGGGCCGTCTCCTTCGACCACAGGCGCCTCAAGACCGATCTTGGGGATGCGCAGCCGTGAAGGGCGCCCAGGGGCCGCGGTCGGTAGAGGCATGGCTGGCATGGGCTTAACGAGGCTTCGCAGGTTGGGCGGGATGCTGCTGTCTCCCGGTGCGTCGTGAGCGTCCGGCAGTAGCCCCGTGATCTGGCCGGGCTCTGCGGTCTGTACCGTCTCCATCGCTAGCGCAGGCGCCACCGCTTTCTGTGCCGGCAGTAGCGACTGCCATAGGTTGAGCGAGCGCACGAGCACGGCGACAACCGCCAGGACCGCTGCCACTTCGAGCAGAAGTAGTAGCGTGTCCGCGGCGCTACGTCGTCTCGCTGCAGGCTTGGCTTTACCAGTCGGCCTGGGCTGGAGGCTGTGAAACACACTGGACTGGGGGTATGTGCCAGGCATGGCGACAGACGACTGGCTTCGCTGCAGTTCACCTCTGCCAGCCATCACAAACACACCGTCCGGATCACCCTACACTCTCTGAAAAGTGGCTTTGGCACGGTTGATCACAAGCCTGATGAGAAGTACGAAATCCTCGTTTCGCATTGCCAACATGGCAAGCGAGTAAGCAGCAAGGCCGAAGGTGCCCGGCACGGCTACACCGACTAGCGCCTGCAACGTGCCGCCAGCCCCGTGGCCCGGCAGGAACCTCAGCAACAGGAGCATGACTGGCACACAGATGGCGCAAGCAGCCAGGGCCTGCAGCAGCGCTCTCGCCACGCGATGCGGTCGCAGGCTGCCGATCAACGCGCGAGTCAGGAACAGCATTATGACGGCATGGCCGAGCCACTGCGCCGAGTTGGCCAACACTAACCCTGTCATGCCCAGGCGCTGCATCGTGGACAATGCGACTGCAAGATAGATGCCGACCGCGACTAAGCCTACCAGCGCCGGCCGCAGCGTGTCCCTGCGGGCATAGAAGGCCAGGATCAGGCACTGGTCAACGGCGGCGAATGGCAGGCCGATCAGATAAAGGCGGAGCGCGGCGTTCGTGGCTGCACTATCCGCAGCGTGGAAGTTGCCGTGCTGAAAGAGCAGGTGCACCAAGGGGGCGCCGAGGACGGCCAGTGCAGCCGTCGCCGGCAGGACGAGCACTATCACAAGGCGCAGGGAAAACGCCATCGTGCCCAGGAAGGGCGACTGGCCCTGTCGTTCATTGCTGGCCAGTCGGGCCAGGCGTGGCAGGGTGGCCAGCGACACCGCGGAAGCCACCAGGCCCAGAGGGAACTGGATTAGTGTGGTGGCGTTAGCCATCCAGGCGATGCTTTGCTCCCCCGTACGCGAGGCCAGGTTGCGGTCTATTATCACCTGCGCCTGACCGATCGCCAGGCTCCCGAGGACGGGCAGGGCGAGAAGGAGCACTCGCTTCACGGCTGGGTGGTACGGGGCGAAACTGGGCCAGGAGCGGGTCCGCCAAAGGCCAAACGCCTGCAGGCCGGCCTGGCAGAGGGAACCAGCAAGGACGCCGAGGGCGAGCGCACGGATGTCGAACCGTTTCGAGAAGATGAAGGCACAAGCGATCAGGGCGGCGTTGAAAAGGCTGGCCATGAAGGCGGGATAGGCAAACTGCTGGCGGGCATAAAGTGCGGCAGCGGACAGGCCTGAGAGCCCTAGCAGGAGGACAGCCGGCAGCACAAGGCGGAGCAACGAGGTGGTAAGGGCCTGCAGTTGCGGCGAGAAGCCTGCGCCCATCACCCGGGTCACCAGGGGAGCGGCGAACTCGAGCAACACCACGATGGCCGTTACAAAGGCCATGAGGAGAAACATCAGCGCCCCGAGCAGGCGGCGAAACTCGCCCTGGTCACGCTCGGCATACTCGCTCAGTACCGGAACAAAGGCAGATGAGATCACGCCGCCAACAAGCAATTCGTAAAGGAGGTTGTAGGCGTTGCTGCTCACCCTGAAGGCGCTGACCGCGCCGGTGGCGCCGAATAGCGCCGTGATGACCGTCTCGCGGAGCAAACCGAGCACGCGGCTGGTCACGTTGCCGGCGGAGAGCACCACCGCCGAACCAGCTATGGCGCCGCGCTCGACGCTCGTTGTCGTTTCCTGAGCACGTGCGGTCACGGGTGGCAGCGAGACAAGACGCGCGCGATGAGGGCGCTTGTCGAGTGGCCGCGCTCGAAGGGCAGGAAGCGCACCTCGGCACCGACCTCAGCCGCTACCGTCGCTTCTGGCAGGCTCGCGACCGAATAGTCGCCGCCCTTGACATAGTACCGCGGCCGGATAGCTCGCAGCAGCTCGTCCGCGGTGTCCTCCTCGAAGATAACGGCATAGTCAACCGAGCGGAGGCAGGTGAGGAGTTCGGCCCGCTCTGCGGCCGGCACGATGGGGCGGCCCGGCCCCTTCAGCCTGGCGCAGGCCGCGTCGCCATTCACCCCGACGAAGAGAACGTCCCCCAGGTCGCGAGCTTGGCGCAGATAGCGGGCGTGGCCGATGTGCAGCAAGTCGAAGTGGCCGTTGGTGAGGACCACGACCCGCCCAGCCTGCCGCAGCGCCAGGGCTTCGCGTGCTGCCTCATCCCGGCTGACAACCCGGCCCTGGCCATTCATGCCGAGGCCTCCGCGCTGGTGGGTGGCAGCCAGCGCCAGGCGGCCTGCTCCAGTTCCTGCAGCGAAGGTGTGGCGTTGCCTAACCGTTGAATCACGATGCCTGCCCCGAGTTGAGCTACTGTCGCCAAGAGCCTGACATCCCAGCCGGCAGCGATCCCGAGCGTCATGAGAGCAATGACTGTGTCGCCCGCTCCCACAACGTCGAAGACCTCGGTCTTGTTGACCGCCGGCAGAGAGAGGTACCCTGCCTGACTATGACGCAGCGCCATACCAGCGGCGCCTCGAGTGATGGCGACCATTCGCGCACCCAGGGCTGTCATCACCTGATCGGTCGCAGAGGCGTAGTCGGCTTCTGTGTCAAGGTTGCGCCCGGTGGCACGCATGGCTTCCTCACGGTTGCACTTGATGCAGTACACGCCACGGTATTGCCAGAGATCGCCCTGGGCGTCTACGCAGACAGGCACGCCTCGGCCTTCCTGCTCGGCCAGACAGGCCTCAAGAACGGCACCCCCTGTGGCGCCGCCCTGGTAATCCGAGAGCAGGATCGCATCCACGGCCGCGGAACGTTCGCGCACTTCGCCCGCGAGTTGCTGCACATGCTGCTCCGAAAGGGGCGTCTCGTCCATCCAGTCTATCCGCGCTACCTGCTGAGGAAAGCGAAGAGACCCTCGGGCCAGGATGCGTTGCTTCACACAGGTGCGTCGCTGAGGAGAGCGGAGCAGGCTTCTGATGTCCACCCCTGCCGATGCCAGCAAGCCGGCGAGTTCGTCGCCTGCCTGGTCCTCCCCGATGACAGCAGCCTGGATGGCGCGGCTGCCGACAGCCTGAATGTTGAGGGCAGGATTCGCTGCCGAGCCCGGCAGAGCGAACGACTGCTCGTGTACGAGGACGGGGACGGGAGCCTCGCGGGAGAGGCGGCTGGCTCTGCCAACGACGTAGCGGTCGAGGACGACGTCACCCACGACAAGGACTGTGCGCCCCTGTAACTCGGGCAACCGGGCAACCACCTCACAAGCGGGAACCAGCGTCATGCCTGCCTCTACGGCCGAGATGAGCGAAGACATCTTAGCCGAGCGCTCGCAGCCTCGGCAAAGACCAGAGCGGCGAATTGCGGCAGAGCCAGCATGCGTCGCCAGCGCCAGGGCTGGCGGCAGAGGCGATACAGCCATTCGAGGCCGAGATTACGCATCAGTTTTGGTGCTCTTGGCACGACGCCGGCCAGGAAATCCAGCGCACCACCGACGCCAATGGCCAGCGGCACCTGAAGACGCCCCAGGTTGCGAGCGATCCATTTCTCTTCGGCGGGTACCCCATAGGCGACGAACAGCAGGTCCGGCGAAGCTCGGCGCACCAGGGCGGCAATTGCTTCTTCCTCGGCTGGATCGGGAGAACCCGAGTACACTCCAGCGAGGTGCAGCGCCGGGAACGATTTCACCAGGCGGCGACCTGCCCGCTCAGCAACGCCTGGTCCAGCGCCGAGCAAGAACACGCTCCAGCCCTGCTTGGCCGCCATCTGGCAGAGAAGGGGAACCAAGTCTGAGCCGCAGACCCGCTGCTTCAGCGGTTGGCCGAGGACCCACCCCGCCAGGATCAGGCCTACGCCATCCGGCACCACCAGATAGGCCTGTTCAATGCAGAGGCGCAGAGCCGAGTCGCGGCGAGCGTGCATCAGCATCTCTGGGTTGAGCGTGATCAACTGATGGGGCAGCCCTTCGCGCAATGCACAGGCCACAGCCGCAAGAGTCTGGCTCACGTCCGCGTCGTCAACCCGCACGCCTAGTATGCGGCGCGTCCTAATCATGGTGTTAGAACACATGGAGATCCCGTATCGCTGCAATCACCTGGTCCGGTGTAATGCTCTGCAAACAGTGTCGTTGAGCGCACCCTTCGCGCAAGCCGACGCTGTGGCCTGTGTAGAGACAGGGGCCGCCCTCGGGGCAGGGGCCAGCAAGGACGATCATCTGCCTCGCAGCCTCGGCTTCGGGGCGCCACGGCCCCCATGCCTTAGCGTTGCTCGGCCCAAAGATCGCGACCATCGGGCAGTTGGCGGCGGCCGCCAGGTGCATGACCCCGCTGTCATTGCCCACGAAGAGCGTTGAAAGGCGCAGAAGCGCTGCCAGGCCCAAGATGCTCGTCAGCCCGCTCAGATCCACAGCATGCCGTTTCATGGAAGACCGTACTTCCGAGGCACTGTCGCCGTTCCCGCCGACCAGAACAACGCGCAGACCGGCAGCGTCGAGCGCATCGCCGACCACGGCAAAGCGCTGCGCCGGCCAGCGGCGGGCCAGGCTGTAGCCGCCGGAGCCGGCGTGGATGCAGGCGAACGGCTGGTTCGGGGGCAGCCCATGCTGGGTGAGCAATCTCTTCGCCTCTTCCTCAGCCTCAGGCGGGATGGTCAGGGAGAGCGAGCGGTCCGGTGAAGATGCTCCCAGCGCCGCTGCGATTGCTAGGGCGTACTCGGCCTCATGCATCGCGCCAAAGCCCTGGTCGGTGAGGCGCGGATTGAGGAAGGAGCCGCGGCCATTGTCCAGACCTGCTTTCAGGGGAGCGCGCACCAGGGAGGTTATGGCCCTCCATTTGAGGGCGCCGAAGGGGGTGGACAGATGATGCAAGAGCAAGACTGCGTCGTAGTCCTGGCGATGCAACCTCGCTGATAGCCCCATGACGCTGAGCAAGACTCGTGGCTGGGCCAGGCTGGCCAGAGAGTCGGCGAGGTGGCGGTCAGCCACAATCGTGGCGTCCACGAGGGGGCTACCCCTCATGAGTTCAGCCCCGATCGGCGAGGTAAACAGGGTCACGTGTGCGAGAGGATAGGTGTGGCGCAGGGCACGCAGGGCCGGCGTGGCGAGGAGGACATCGCCGAGATCGGCGAGTTTGATCACGAGAAAGCGCCTGTCAATGCGCACTGGCGGCCTCGATTGCCTTCAGCGCCACGGCAGCACAGGCGTCCCAGGTGAATGACTTCGCCCGCTCAAGCCCGGCCTCGCGCAGGAAGGATAGCAGTGCGCCATCGGTGCACAGGCGGCGCAACCCCAGAGCGATGTCCTCGACGGACAGTGGATCCACCAAGAGCCCCGCATCGCCGACGATCTCGGGCAGCGATGACGTGCGCGAGGCCAAGACGGGGACGCCACAGGCCATTGCCTCCAGCACGGGCATGCCGAAACCTTCGTAGAGCGAGGGCAGAAGCAGTGCCAGCGCACCGCTCATGACCGCGGGCAGATCGTCATCCGGCACGAAACCGAGGCGCCGCAGGCGCGGCTGCGACCTGTCAATGGTGTCAATGAGGTCTCGGCTCAACCACCCCGGTGACCCTGCCATCACCAACGGCGGCGCCTCAGGAGTCCTGCTGTGGGCCAGCAGTAGGCGGGCGATGTTCTTGCGCGGCTGGATCGTGCCCACGTACAGCAGATAGCTGTCGGGCAAGCTGTATCGGCGACGCACGGCCAGGACAGCCTCTTTGCTCGCTGGCGCGAACTCGTTCGAGACGCCCGGGTAGGCAACGCTGACTCTCGCAGGTGGTACGCGAAGCAGACGCACGAGGTCGTCCTTGGTCGCCTGTGAGTCTGCCAGGACGGCAGCGGAGGTGCGCACGCTCCATAGCGTGGACAGTCGCAGGTAGAGCCGCTGCCCGGCCGGGTGGCACTCAGAAAAGCGGATGTATCCGAGATCGTGGACTGTAGTCACGGTCGCCTGCGGGTGCGCTAGCGGTGCGACGTGAGCAGGCACGAAGAGGGCTTCCGGTGGCTGGCGCAGCATTTCCCAGGAGAGGCGAACATGGGTCCACAGCCTGGGGAACGGCAAGTCGCACCATTCCAGGTTCGCCAGGCGCGCCCAGGCGGGGGCCGACGCCCCATTGACATAGAGGCGGAACCGATGCTCGCTTGCCCTTGCCATGGGGACGATCAACTCCCGGGAGTAGCGGCCCACTCCCGCTGCCCGTGGCATAACGGCGCGGCTGGCATCCACGCCGATCAGCATATCTGCCTCAACCGCCGCTCAAGCTGCTATAGACGGCCTGCAGGAGGCCCAGGAAGCCGGTGACAATGATGAGCGCCGGCCAGGTCGAGCGCAGTTGGGCGATCGGGTCGCTGGAGAGAGCACCTAGCGAGAAGAGCAGGCCGCCGATTCCGGCGATGACAGAGCCCAACCCCGGTACGAGCAACGGCCATGGGGCTCGCGGCGCCGCAGCCATGTAAGCAAGTACGGCTACGCCGAGCATGACCAGGAAGGCCGGCCAGATCGAAGGCAGGAGGTGCCAGGGCAGGAAGCCAGCAGTGAAAAACCACAGTCCCATACCGGTGAGCCCAGCGCTGGCGCCGAGGAACAACTGCCAGGGCCCACCGCCGCTGAGGTAGCCGATGACAAAGCATAGCCCGGCGGTGGCGATCAGAAGCGGCCAGGTGCTGTCGCTGTTCAGTTCCTGCGGCGCGAGAGTCTCGGCGCAGAGCCAGGCACCGAGCAGCAGCAGTATCAGCGCCGGGGCGACGGCATCGCCAGATCTCATGGGTTGTTACGGTTCACCCCTGGCTACGTCTGGTTCGCGGGATGCTCGCTCATAGTGGGCGATCTCATCCAGGCGACGCCTGTGGTTGGCCCCCTGCGAGAATGGCGTTCTGAGGAAGGTGTCGAGTATATCAGTTGCCAGCCCTATACCGACGACCCGCTGGCCAAGGCAAAGCACGTTGGCATCGTTGTGTTCGCGCGCCATTCGAGCCGTGTACGTCTCCTGGCAGACAGCTGCCCGCACGCCCGGCACCTTGTTGGCGGCAATGCTCATGCCCAGGCCCGAGCCACAGACGAGCACACCCAGGTCGTGTGCACCACGCGCAACGGACTCAGCTACGAGGAAAGCGAAATTGGGGTAGTCCACGGAGTCAGTGCTGTGCGTCCCCACGTCGGTGACCTCGTGGCCCAGTGCACGGGCATGGGCGGCTAGATCTTGTTTGAGCTGGAAGCCGGCATGGTCTGATCCAAAGGCGATTCGCATTTCAATCATTCACCTGGAAAGTGATGTGTCTAGCGGGTAGCAAGCGCTGCAATGCTGCCAGCAGGTCAGCAGGAGAGATTGCGCCCAGGCGAAGCACACGCAGCCGTGACTGCTCGACAGCCACGACTGTTGATGGCACGCCGCCAGCCAGGTTGCCGCCGTCGAGAGCGACTCGGACGGCCGGGGCGAGGGCCGCGAGCGCCGCAAGAGCGGTTGTTGGCGTAGGCTGGCCGGACCGGTTGGCGCTGGTGACCGCCAGATAGCCTCCGGTGGCAGCGATGACTGCCCGTGCCGCTGCGTTTGCTGGTACGCGCACGCCAACGGTACCGCTGCCAGCCGTTATCTCGCCGGGCAGGCCCGGGCTGGCCGGGACGACAATCGTCAGCGCACCGGGCCAGAACTGCGAGGCCAGGGCCTGAGCCGCCTCAGGCCACTCGCTCACCACTTGGCTGACGGCTTCGGTCTCCGAGAGCAGCACCGGTATGGCTCGGTTCTCGGGCCGACCTTTGGCGGCGAACAACTTGCGTGCCCCCGCGCTGGTCGCCGTGGCAGCCAACCCATACACGGTATCGGTGGGAATGACTGCCAACTCCCCAGCCAGGATCGCGCGGGCTACTGCGGCGATGCCGCCTCCCGAAGCGTTGTATACGATGCCGCGATCGCTCACGACGAGAACCTCACGCGCAGCACGCGGTCCAGGCCCGCCAGGTCCCTCAGCACGCTAACGTCGGCGTCGCGATAGAAAGACAGCGCTAGCGAGACGGCCGCTTTCCCCTGCATGGCTCCGATCTCGGCCAGTAACATGCCCCCGGGCAGCAGATGATCGCGGGCAACCGGCAGCAACCGGCGCACCTGAGCCAAACCATCAGGGCCGCCGTCAAGGGCAAGGTGCGGTTCGAACCTGGCTACCGTCTGCGAATCGCTGTCCATCTCACCTGATGCAACATAGGGCAGATTGGCCGCGATCAATTGAAAGCGAGCCGCCACGGCCGAGAGCAGATCGCAGCAGACCAGATCAACATGCTCCTGGAGCGAAAGCTGTTGCATGTTGTGTGCCGCCACCGCCAACGCCGGCAGGCTGAGATCAGTGGCGACGATTCTGGCATCGGGGCGCTGGGCGGCGATGGCGAGCGCGATCGCACCTGACCCCGTGCCGACATCTGCGACCAGGGGGCTGACATGACTAGCAAGGGCCTCGAGGCTCGCTTCAACCAGGATCTCGGTCTCAGGGCGAGGCACGAGAACCGCCGGCGAGACTGCCAGGGCCAGCCCATAGAACTCGACCCGGCCGGTGATGTACTCGAGCGGCTCGCCGGTGAACCGCCGACCGACCATGACACGGAATTGGGCTTCGACCGCCCCGATGTCGTGCTCGGGATGCGCGAAGAGCCAGGAGCGGGGCTTGCCAAGCAGTGAAGCGAGCAAGACCTGGCTTTCAAGCGAAGCCTGGTCCTCGCTGAGGGAAGCCACAAGAACCGACTTGGCCTCAGCCAGGGCCTGAGCGATGTTCATGTACCAGTCGCTGCCTCGGCCAACATGCGGCTAAGCCGCTGCATCTGCTCTTGCTCGATAAGTGCCTCGATGAACTCGTCCAGAGAACCGTCGAGCACCTCGGCCAGCCGATGGCTGGTGAGACCAAGGCGATGGTCCGTCACTCGATTCTGGGGAAAGTTGTAGGTGCGGATCTTCTCGCTGCGCTCGGCCGTCCCTACCTGGGACCGGCGCTCGGCGTCGAGAGCGCTATCGCGTTTCTCACGCTCCAAAGCATACAGGCGAGCCTGCAAGATTGAGAGGCAGCGTGCCCGGTTCTGAACCTGAGAGCGCTCGCTCTGGCAACTGACCACCATGCCCGTCGGCTTGTGGATCAGACGCACAGCCGTCGAGTTCTTCTGCATGTGCTGCCCGCCTGGCCCCGAGGACCGGAACACCTCCATGATGAGGTCGTTCGGGTTGATCTCGACTTGCACGTCCTCGGCTTCGGGCAGCACGGCCACTGTCGCCGTGGACGTATGGATGCGTCCACTCGCTTCTGTCTTGGGTACACGCTGCACCCGGTGGACACCGCTCTCGTATTTCAGTCGCGAGTAAGCACCACGCCCCCTTACGGTGAAGACGATCTCTTTGTAACCGCCGATGCCGGTCTCGTTACTGCTGACGATCTCGGTCTCCCAGCCACGATTCTCGGCATAGCGCATGTACATGCGTGCCAGCTCGGCGGCGAAAAGAGCCGCCTCCTCGCCCCCTGGCCCGGCCCGTATCTCCACGATGACATCTTTCTCATCGAGGGGGTCCGGCGGAATAAGCATGAGTTCGAGCTCATGCTCCAGGCGTTCCTTCTCCCGAATCAGCGAGTCGCTCTCGGCCTTGGCCAACTCCAACATCTCTGGGTCGGTCTCCGACCGGAGCATGTCCTGAGCCTGCTCAAGCTGGCTGGAAATGGCCAGAAGCCGCTTGTAGCCTGATGCGAGCGGCTCAAGCTCGGCGCGTTCCTGCGCTATCTGGCGGACAGCTTCAGGATTGACGGCCACCTCGGGCTGGGCGAGCCTTGCTTCGAGCTCGTCGTAGCGCGCGCTGATCTCGCGCAACTTGTCTAGCATTGGGCACTGTTCCCACGTGCGTATTGTTGATACTTGTCAATATACGGGCGGCGGCAGGGTGTCGCAAACGAGGGCAGTCGCCAGACGGCGCTGGGATGGGCGCTGCGTCTAGAGCCGACCGGCGGCGGAACCAGGGGAAGGCCTATCCCTATCTGGTCCCTATAGGAGTCCTACTCTGCGATGCAAGCGGAGGAACGCACGGCAGGCCTTCAGGTTCGCGATGATCCTACCAGGCGCAAGTGCTCGAAGATGGAGCCGCCGATGAACTCGCGCAAGATAGAGTTGTCGGGCACAAGCTCGGTGGCGATCGGCAAGAAGAAAGAGAGTAACGTAAGCAGGCGCCGCGATTCCAGCGCCGCTGGCGATCCATGATCACAGCGAAGAAGAAGCGGCTCAGCCAGAGGTTTGAGCACCGACATCTCATATGCCAACCCAGAGTTGAACATTACGTCCGCCTCTTCCTGGTAGGGAAAGATGTAGCGTCGCTCGCCCCTGCGGACGCTGTGCCAGCGTTCGATCGTCTGCTCGGCAGTGTATCCACGAGACAAAGCGTCTCGTACGATGCGCCGCACCAGGCGACCGTCTGAGGTGGGGACGTAATTGTGGTGGTCAATATTGAGTTGGCTCAAAGGCGACACGTAAACCTTGAAGAGGGCATTGCGCGGCACTCCATGCAAGAGATTCGGGTTCAGCCCGTGCAGGCCCTCGACGAGAAGAACCATACCCGGGCTGAGCGCGATATGAGGGCCTGCGACCCTCGTGCCGGTCAGGAAATCATAGCGAGGGAGAGTCACCGTCTCACCGGCAAGGAGGCGGGACATATCCTGGGTGAAGAGGGCATGGTCAATTGCCTCGAAGGCTTCGAAATCCAACTGGCCTGCTTCGTCCCTCGGCGTTAGCTCGCGTTCGACGAAGTAGTCATCGAGGCTGACGGCGAACGAGCGCAGGCCATTGGCCCCTAACTGTATGCCCAGGCGCTTCGCGAAGGTCGTCTTGCCCGATGACGAGGGGCCTGAGATGAACACAATGCGGACGCCTTCCCTTTCGGCGATCTGAGTGGCAATCTCGGCGATTCGCCTTTCGTGTAACGCTTCAGCGGTGAGTATGAGCTCGCGGATGGAGCCATCTTCGATGGCTGCGTTCAGGTCGCCAACGTTCTCTGCCCCAACTGTAGCCAGCCACCTGTGTCCCTCGCGGAACTGGTGCATCAATTTGGGGAAATCGGTCTCATCGGGGAAACGGTTCGGATCCTCGCTCAGAGGGAAGGTGAGGGTGAACCCCGACTCGTGATGGTGCAAACGAAATCGCTGCAGGCAACCGGTGTGGGTAACCATGTGCCCGTAGAAGCTATCCACAATGCCATCGAGTTCGTACACATCAAGCTCAGGTGAATGGTGGAAGCGAAGAACTCGAAGCTTGTCCTGGTACCCTTGGGCGGCGAAAGTGGAGACAGCCTGCTCCAGGGGGATTCGCTTTCTCACAATTGGCATGTCCGCCTGCACCAGGCGGTGCATTTCCATATCGAGAGCCTCAACTTCCTGGGGGCTGAGAGGAGCGCGTCCACCGACCTCGCAGAAGAAGCCATTGGCCGTTACTGAATGATCAATACTGATGAAGCTTTCCGGGAATAGGTTGTGAGCCGCGGCGACGAGGACGAGCGAGAGGGACCGCTTGTAGATGCGCATGCCGTCTATGTGACCCAGGTCAAGCGGCACAACCTCGGCATCGCGCTCCGGCTTGTGGCTCAGTTCGTATATCACCTCACCGATTG
>Ga0078972_1004308_pt1 | contig 39441 bp, 41 predicted proteins | sample YelNatPaOPGAMG01_FD_67568 | JGI IMG/M metagenome (GOLD analysis project Ga0078972, IMG submission 67568) | Hot spring thermophilic microbial communities from Obsidian Pool, Yellowstone National Park, USA - OP-RAMG-01 (SPADES assembly) (version 2) | ecosystem: Environmental > Aquatic > Thermal...
TATCAGATAACCTATTAGAATCTCTGGTTTGAGCTAATAATTCACTAGGATTCAAGGTAAGAATTACCACTACTGCTAGAATAACTAAGATAGCAATAACTATTAGTAATTCTATTAAGGTAAAGGAAGAACGAGAAGAAGAAGAAAAGGAAGGTGAAGAAGAAGAAAGAGTATTTTTAGAGAACCGCGGTTCATTGGCTCCAGCGGCCAATGACCGCTGCACTCTCGATAAAACCTTCTTCTTAGAGAAGAAACCTAGCGGTTTTATCTCCGAGAGCTTCCTTAAAAATACTCTTTCTTCTTTTGTTTGTTCTAGCGATTTATTATTGCTAAATTCTCGTTTAAACTGCGAGATATTCCTTAAAACAAATAACTGGAAGAAGGTAAAGGGAGAAAAAAGAGAGGAAGAATAATGAGAAGAAGAAGAGAAATGAGGAGAAGGAGAAGAGGAGGAGGAAAGTGAAGAAGAATGAGAAAAAGAAGGAGAGAAAGAATGAGAAGATTCTCTCTTAGGATTTGTTAAGAACCGGCGTTGGTTTTCTTCCAGCGGAAAAACCCCGCCTGCCTCTCGGTTATTTTGGTCGCTTTTAGCGACACCAAGCCAAAATCGCCTCCGAGAGCTTCTCAAAAATCCTAAGAGAGAATCTAGAGGAATAATAATAAATGATTTTATATATGAGAGCTTCCTTAAAAATACTCTTTCTTCTTTTGTTTTTATTTCTTCTTTTCCTATTCTTTTTTCTTTTTCTACTTTTTCAGCTATTTGTTTCATATATCTTTTTATTATATGTTTATTATACTATATAATTTTCTAGCTTCTAACTATTACTAGTCACTATTTCTAGCTCCTGTTCTTTTATTTTGGCTTAAATTTTGATAATATTTTTAAATATGAAATACAATTTTAAAAAAGCAGAAAAAAAATGGATGCAAATTTGGCAGAAGAAGAAAATTTACGAACCAAACTTAATCAAAGCCAAAAAGCCGTTTTATAACTTGATGATGTTTCCTTATCCTTCTGCCGAAGGACTACATGTTGGAAATATGTATGCTTTTACAGGAAGTGATATTTATGGAAGATTTAAAAGAATGCAAGGCTATGATGTTTTTGAACCAATCGGGTTAGATGGTTTTGGTATTCATTCTGAAAACTATGCCTTGAAAATTGGCGCTCATCCTATGGAGCAAGCTAAAATTTCTCAAAAAAGATTCTATAAGCAGCTTGAATCGATTGGTAATGGCTTTGCTTTTAATGAAAGATTAGAAACTTATGACCCGAATTATTACAAATGGACTCAATGGATATTTGTTAAATTATTTAAAGCCGGCTTAGCTTATAGGAAAAAGCAAGAAGTTAATTGGTGCCCAAAGTGCCAAACGGTCTTAGCTGATGAGCAAGTGATTGATGGAAAATGCGAAAGATGCGGAACGGAAGTTATAAAAAAAGAATTAGAGCAATGGTTTTTTAGAATTACTAAGTATGCTGATGAGCTTTTAAAAGAGCTAGACAATCTTGATTGGTCAGAAAAAGTAAAAATTGCTCAAAAAAATTGGATAGGGGAAAGCGAGGGTGTAGAAATTAAGTTTAAAATTTTAAATTCAGAACACGAAGTTAAAGTTTTTACTACCAGAGCGGATACTTTATTTGGAGTTACTTATTTAGTCTTATCTCCAGATCACTATTTGATAGAAAAATTAAAGTTTCAAATTTTAAATTTAGTTGATGTTAATAAATATATTGATAAAGCTAAAAAGAATATTTCTAAAGAGAAAAAAGAAAAGACGGGAATTATTCTTTCTGGTATTTATGCAATAAATCCAGCTAACAATAGCAAAATTCCGGTTTTTGTTTCTGATTACGTCCTTTCCTCGTATGGAACCGGAGCTATTATGGGGGTGCCTGCTCACGATGAAAGAGACTTTGAATTTGCTAAGAAATATAATTTAGAAATTAAGCCAGTTGTTGTTAGTGATAAAAATGTAAACAATTTTTCTCTCGATAAACCTTTCGTTGATGATGGCTATTTGATTAACTCTGGTCAGTTTAATGGTTTAAAATCTGAAGTGGCAAGGAAAAAGATTGCTGAATTTGTTGGGGGTAAAGAAACTAAAATGTATCATTTGCGTGATTGGCTAATATCTCGTCAACGATATTGGGGTCCACCAATACCAATGATTTATTGCTCTAAATGCGCTCAAAAAGGTATGGGGGAAAAAGAAGAAATGCCGGGCTATTATTCAGTTCCAGAGAAAGATTTGCCTGTTATCCTGCCGTTTTTAAAAGATTTTAAACCAAAAGAAGGAATTTCTCCTTTAGCAAAAGATAAATCTTTTTATGAGGTTAAATGTCCGGTTTGTGGAAGCGTTGCTAAAAGAGAGACCGATGTTTCTGATACTTTTTTAGATTCTTCTTGGTATTTCTTTAGGTATTTAGATATCAAAAATAATAAAGAGCCGTTTTCAAAAAAAATAGCTAAAAAATGGTTGCCGGTTGATATGTATATCGGTGGAGCTGAGCACGCTGTTTTGCATCTATTATATACGAGGTTTATAACCAAAGTTTTTAATGATTTAAAGCTTATAGATTTTCGAGAGCCATTTAAGAAATTTAGGGCTCACGGTTTACTTATTAAAGATGGCGCTAAAATGTCGAAATCAAAAGGTAATGTTATTAATCCGGATGAATTAATTCAGAAATTTGGCGCTGATGCGGTGCGAGTTTATTTAATGTTTTTAGCTCCATTTGAAGCTGGGGGAGATTTTCGAGATCAGGGATTAATGGGGGTGGTGAGATTTTTAAATAGGGTAGTTAGTTTTGGAGAAAAAATTGCTAAACAACCGGTTAGTAGGAGTAGTAATAAAGAATTAGAAAAAACTTTGAATCTTACCATTCAAAAGGTAACTTATGATATTGAAAATTTGCATTACAATACTGCTGTGTCAGCTTTAATGATTTTGTTTAATTCTATAGAAGAAAAATATCAAAAAGAAAAATTATCTAATAAATATTTTTTGACTTTTCTAAAACTTCTAGCGCCCTTTGCGCCATTTTTAACCGAAGAATTATGGCAAAAAATAAATAATAAAAAAGGTTTTAAATCAATTCATAGAGAGAAATGGCCAACATTTCAAAAAATAGAAGAAAAAACTGCTCAGATTATTGTTCAAATAAATGGTAAGTTCCGTTCTTTGATTATAGCACCGACCGATTCTTCTGAAGAAACTATAAAAAATCTATTACTTCAAGATAAAAGATTTATAAATTATCTCAAATCTCAGAATATAAACTTTAAGCAATTTATTGAAAATACTAGATCGATTTTCATTAAAAATAAGTTGATAAATTTTATTGCTTAAAATGCATAAAAATAGAATTATCGGCGTGATACTCTTATTAATTGCGGCGGGGACCATTTTATATTTTTATCAGTTAGGATTAAAAGGGGTTGGGTTATCTAATATTTTTCATCTCATTATTTCTCCATTACCAACAACAAAATCCCCGGTATCTTCTCAACAAAATCAAATTACTTCTTATAGCGCTCAATCTCAAAAAAAACAATCTTTAGCAACAACATCGCCAGAGGCGTCATCTTCTTATCTTTCCTGGATTAGTACCAGCGAAATTCCTTATGGTTTTACTCGTAATCAATTATCACCATTTTTTGGTAAAATAACAATTAATTATATTATTCCTGTCTATGGTTATGGAAATTATACTCAAGCCTCAATAGGTGCTAGCGGTTTAGACGCAGGACAAAGCGTTGATGTAACTGGTTGGAAGTTGTCTTGGAGAGAAGGAGAAATATATATTCCTCAGGCTATTAACATTTATTATCCCGGAGGGCTTGGTCCCTCGCAAGATATTTATTTGAGCAACGGAATGACTTTAAATATTTATTCTTCACCTCCACCATTTGGGCAGGGGACAAATTTGAGAATGAATGAGTGTATGGGCTATTTAGAAAATAATAATCCTTTTATTCCACCGTTTTATCAGCAGTGCCCACCGGTTTCTAAACAAGACCAATATGCGGTTGGTAGTGCCTGTGAGGATTATCTTTTAAGTCGCCAATCTTGTAGTCCTCCGCCAAGTGATTTAAGTTTTGCTTCTTATGATTATGCTTGTCTTAGAGTTTTAGAAAAGTTTAATTATACTAGTTGTTTTGATGAGCATCATAATGATCCTGATTTTCTTTCTAATGAAGTTAGGGTTTGGGGAGAACCGCTTTATTTCAAAATGGACCATGATTTAGTTTATTTATTTGATAATAATGGGTTGTTGGTTGCTGTTTATGATTATGTAACTTAGCCTCTTGACAAAATAAGCATTTTAGATTATTATTTAGACAGTAAAAAATTTTCAATAAAAAATAAAAAAGGAGGAAAATTGATGAATAACGACAAAAAAATTAAGGTAGATATCTATGACTACCCGGATCGTATAATGGTGGTTAAATTTAATGGAGATAAAAAAGTTGATAATCAGATTATTAATATTTCCCCTTCCCCTGGGATCAAGGCGGAGAAAGAGAATTTACTGAGAAGAAAGAATTTGATTTTTAAAGGAGGGAGGCTACTTACCCCAAAAGAATTAAATATTTTTAATGATGTTAAAAAAATTTTTTTCAAACATCTTGAAGATTATCAAAGGGAAATGATTGAATTTCTAGGGTTGATAGGTAGTAATGTAAAATATCATTATCATTTAAGATGGTAAATATTATATAAGGTCTATTTAAGTATAAATAGGCCTTTTATTTTTTAATGAAAAACAGTCAAGATTAAATCTTGACTGTTTATGAAATCATTACCAAAAATTTACCGGACCTACTCCTACTAATTTAAGAGCTGCAGAAACTTTATCATGTTCTTCTTCGGGAATCTTACTAACATTGATATGGGGGATATCTTTACCATTAATGCGTTTTAAAAATGGTTGACTTACAATATATCCATAAACTATAACATAAGAATTATTTTTATTATTTCCTACTTGTCTCCACAACACCTTTTTTCCTTTAACGGTGACAGTTGATAAATCAGAAGAATAAGTATTTCCAGGAATGTTTTTGCTTAATTCTACGGTAAAAATTTTTGCCGTGTCTGCTTTTGGCATAAATATTCCTCCACCTTTATATTTTTATATTTTAAATTCTAACTAAATAATAACCTATTTTTACTGTTTTTATCAAGTTTTAATAAAATTTTCTATTTTAATTGAACTATTGCAATATTTTATAATTTAATATATAATAATAATTAATGAATATGGAAAAATCGATTGGAAAAAATAATGCAGTTAATAAAGAGGAGCTTGTAGCCACTAATAAGACGATAGCTAATAATCGAGAAGAAGCTGTTAATCGAGAAAAATCTATAGAGGAGGTAGAATCTATTGTTTTAGCACAAAGTGCCATAATGGAGACTGAAGAGCTTAGAATAGCGGACGATAAAAAGATTAATCAATTTATTGATAAATATATAGAGGATCAATGTAAAAGAATAAATTCCAAATCGCTCGATATTTCAACCAAAATGAAGATTATTGATATGTCTGCGGCTATTCTTGATGCAATGCACACAGAAGCTGTTGGTAAAAAACAAATTGAGCGACAAGAACTTTTACAAAAGGCTTTAGAATTAATTAATGGTGTAGAGCAGAAGCTTTTTGCCTCAACAGGAGAAGGGGAGAATCAAAATTTAAAAGAAGCATATTTAGATTTTCAAAAAAAGGCAAGTGGGGAAATATATATTACTGGATTTGTTGAGCGTCTCAGAAATGATGCTAACATCTTTAGAATTTTATCAGATAAAGAAAAAGAAAAATTTATTTCTCAAGTTATTAGTAAAAATATTAGTGAATTGAATCATCTTAGCCAAAGCCAGCGAAGAACAGTTTTAAGTCTTTCACATAACGAGATAAATGAGTTAATGAAGGAAGCAAAAAACCCAGAAGTTAAGCGAACTCTAGATATTAGTTTAGATATGCTTAAGCATATCGAAGAAACTCTCTACACAGAAAAATAATTTAATATAATTTTATCTTTAGCAAGAGTTTTTTAAGTTAAATTTAACTATTGATATTATTTACTTTTCTAAATTTAAGAAGATAAATATATTCCTCTAGTTTTTAAAAAATCTCCGAGTTTTAAACTCGGAGATTAAATTTTTTAATCATTAAAGATTTTTCCTACTTCTTGCGGACGAATTGTCTCAACAAGGCCATTTACATAATTAATAAGCTGGGTTAATTCTTCTTGATTAATGGAGCTTAATGCTTTTACTACTTTAGTAGATGAAATTTTATTAAATTTAGGACAATTCTTTTGAAAGCAGTTATACTCTTTAGAGATTACATAAGTGCCAAAGTATAAACTAGCAATTTTCCAAAAGTTGTTTTCGTTAATACTGATTTTTGAATCGGAGATTATCTTTGGAGCATATTGCCAAGCTTTGGCTTCTTCTATCAAAGCGCACCTTTTCTTTTGGGTAGGACAGAATAATTCTGGCGAGTTATAGATTTTATATTTTTTAATTTGGTATTTATAAAATAGATAATGTCCTATTTCGTGAGCCAATGATATCGTTGTGAGTTCTATATCCTGGTTATCTTTTAATCCTAAAATAATAAATGGTTCTTTAATTAGAGAATGATTTTGGTTTTTTCTTCTGATATCACAGACAAATCCAGAGTAATTATAGTCAAAATTAGCAATTATATCGATATTAACTTTCGAAGCAAAATTAATTAACTTACGTAAATTTAGATTTTCTTTAAGTTGTTTTCTGAATAATAGTGTTCTATAAATATATCTTATGATAATTCTTACTAGCACGAATATAAGCAGGAAATAAAGTCCATAAAGACAAATAATTAAGCTTAACAAGGTTTATCCTCCTTTTAGTTATTTAATCTTCTAATTTGATTATTATACTTAAATCTTTATGAGTCAATCTTTTTAAATATACAAAAGCAGCTAAGAATTCAAGAAAGAGATTCTTCGTATGGATTCAGGTTTTATTTCACTCAAATCTCCCACCAAAAGTTTTTAAAACAGATAAATGTCTGTCAAAAAATTTTGCGGAAGCGGGAGGATTCGCCCGCGACTCAAAATTTTTCCGTCGAAAAATTTTGGTTTGGGCACCGGCTCGTTTTGATTTTTTGCTAAAAATCAAGACTCCACCGTTCGAATCCTATCTTCAATTAAGATGATTCTTTGAGTTCCAAATAATATTCCGAGAATCATTTGTGTTGCGGAGGCGGGAGGATTCGGCTACAAGTAAATTTCCTGACGGAAATTTCTCGCAGCCCGCCCCTCGCGGCGCTCGCCTTCGCTTCGCGAAACTCGCGCTTCGCTGCGGTCTTCTCATCCTCCACGCGCGCAAAATAATTTGCGCGCTCGCCTTTCCTTGCTCACTTTGTTCGCTGCGGAGGCGGGAGGATTCGAACCTCCGATACCGTTTCCGGTATACTTGATTTCGAGTCAAGCCCATTCAACCACTCTGGCACGCCTCCTAGTCTTAAAAAATATCCCCTCGGGAGGAATCGAACCTCCATTTACGCGTTAGGAGTGCGTAGTTCTATCCATTGAACTACGAGGGGATCTATTTTAAATTTAATTTATATAGAGGCTATTTACAAGTTATTAATTAATTTATTACTATAAAGATAGTCTGGGCCCATAGTATATCGGTAGAACGCCTCCATGGCATGGAGGAGGGCGGGGTTCAATTCCCCGTGGGTCCACTAAGTATAAATTTCGTTATTTTAAGAAAATAGGTATCTTATAGTTTTACTGATGCTCAGTTATTCAGGTTCTACTTTTTTATTATTCTAGAACTTAGAATATCTTACTATAAAATTCATTTAAGCGGGATTTTGCGGATTGTTATTTTCTTCTTTATGATTTTCTATAAAAACCGCTGCTGCAATAACTGTTGTCCATAAACCATCTTTATTTCCTTCAGCTGATTGAGTAATATTAGTTGTTTTAAAGATATATCCAGATGATTTGTAGGCTTGCTCTCTTTCTTGCCAAGCAGTATTAGGGTCAAAATCAATGCCAAGAGTTGTGGCTAGCATTGTTGCGGCTAAATCTTCGGCATATTCTCCTGACTTTTCACCTTTTTCTCCAAAAGCGTGATGTTCAGAAAGATAGCCATAATGATTGCTATCTTTAGGAATAGCTAAACCAATAGATGCTGATATTAATCTATTAGGTTCGTTGTTTTCGTTTCTTGCCATAACGCAATAAGTTATTTCTCCGGGATTTAACATTTTTAAACCTTCGCTTTTAGGAATTATTTTACAATTTGGCGGGAAAATAGAAGAAACGAGCACTAAATTGCATTTTTCTATTCCAGCATCTCGCAAAGCTAATTCAAAGCTTGCTAATTTATCCTTATGAACTCCCACTCCTTTTGTTAAAAAAACTTTTTGTGGAACCATTTTTTTATTTATTATTTATTTTAAATTATTTTTTATTTATTTTAAATAAAATTATAAATTAAATAATTATTTTTTCCAAATGGTAATTATCTAATTTTTATTTAAAGCGAAAAAAATTAATAATAATTATTTTTTTATTCTATTTTTTATTTTGCTGGTAGTGTTTTTAATTGAATTTTTTGTCGAACCAAAAAGAACACCGAAGAAATTTTTTCTTGAATTATAATTGGTAATCAAAAAAGTTATAATAACATTAATTAAACTTCTCATATGATGATGGTTTTTGTAGCTAACGAGAACTTATTTCTAAGATAATTATTTCTTCCTTAAAAACTTTTTAATTTTTATTACGGCCTTTTTATTATTATATCACTTAGCTATTTAGAAAACTATTTTAGATCTTTTATTTCTTCAATAAGCATTCTTTAAAGGTTTGATTTTTTAATTTATTATTAAATTATGGGTGATGGCGACTTAAAAATTTCTTCTGCTAAAGCTTGGGTAGTTGCTGTTAGTATGGGTTATGGCCATCAAAGGACAGCTTATCCTCTTAAAGATATATCTCCTAATAATAATTTTATCAATGCCAATGATTATATTGGAATGCCGGAAAAAGATCGTCGACTTTGGGAAAATCTCCGCCAATTTTATGAATCTATCTCAAATTTTGAACATATTCCTCTAGTTGGGGACTTATTTTTTTCTATTTTTGATTATTTTCAAAAAATAGCTGATTTTTATCCGCGGCGAGATTTATCTAAACCAAATTTTGTTCTAAAACAACTATTTAAAATGATTAAAAATGGTTGGGGGAAGCATTTAATTGAAAAGCTGTCAAAAAATCATTTACCGCTGGTAAGTACTTTTTTTGTTCCGGTTTTTATGGCCGAAGTTTTTAATTATCCGGGAGATATTTATTGTATAATTTGTGATGCTGATATTGCACGCGGCTGGGCGCCGGAAAATCCTCAACAAACACGAATTCATTATTTTGCCTCTACTCATAGAGTAGCCGAAAGATTAAAAAGCTACGGCGTGCCATTAAATAATATTATTTTAACTGGTTATCCTTTACCTAAAGAAAATATTGGAATTAATGATGAAATAGTTAAACACGATTTTAGTCATCGAATTTTAAATCTTGATCCTAGTCATTATTTTCGCTCTAAATATGAGCCATTACTTAAAAGTAAAATTGGACCCTTACCTTACCAATCTAATCATATTTTAACTATTATGTTTTCTGTTGGAGGAGCAGGAGCTCAAAAAGAGATTGGGGCGCAAATTTTAGCTAGTCTTAAAGAAAAAATATTAAGTGGCAAAATACGTCTTTTCTTGGCTAGCGGCATTAAAGATAATGTTTCTAGTTATTTTCAAACTCAAATTGCTAAAAATAAATTAAGTAATCTTTTGAACAGCCAAATTAAAATTATAAAAGGTAGAGATTTAAATCATTATTTTGAAAATTTTAATTTAGCATTAAGAGAAACTGATATTTTGTGGACTAAGCCAAGCGAACTTTCATTTTATTCAGGATTGGGTATTCCTATAATAATTGCTCCACCTCTTGGTTCTCAGGAAAAGTTTAATCAGCAATGGCTTTTAACCATTGGTGCTGGTATTAATCAACAAAATCCAATTTATGCTGACGAATGGATTTTTGATCTTTTAAATAGAGGTATTATAGCTAACTCAGCCTTTAAGGGATTTATAGAAGTAGAGAGACGAGGTGCTTTTAAAATAGAAGAATATTTAAGAAAAAATGAAAAATAAGAAAATAGTTATTTTCTTGAAAGTTATTTTGATTATAATTTTTGTTGTTGTCGTTGTAGCTATTGGCTTGCTTTTAGCGAATAATATCGATATGAGCGGTGGAAAAAAGCCGGTTTTCGGATTAACTTTTAGTGAAGATTATACTAAGTCTTTAGGTCTTAATTGGCAAGAAGCTTATTCGGCAACTTTAAACGATTTACATCCTCAGACTATTCGTTTGGTGGCTTACTGGAATGAAATAGAAAGCAGCCCAAATAATTTTTTTTGGAATGATTTAGATTGGCAAGTTAAAGAAGCTAGTAAGAAAAATAGCAAAATAATTTTAGCAATTGGAGAAAGGGTTCCACGATGGCCGGAGTGTCACATTCCTAATTGGGCTTCTCAATTAAGCAAACAAGATTTTCAGAATTCTTTAGATGCTTACTTAAAAGAAATAGTTAATCATTATAAAAATAATCCAGATATTATTGTTTGGCAGGTAGAAAACGAACCGCTTTTGTCTGTCTTTGGCGATTGCCCACCTCCGGATATAAACCTTTTAAAAAATGAAATAGCTGTTGTTAAGGCTAGCGATCCTTCTCGGCCGGTGATGATGACCGATAGTGGCGAGCTGAGTCTTTGGTTGGGAACGGATGGTCTAGCTGATATTTTAGGGACAAGTTTTTATCGAATAGTTTGGGATCCTCATCTTGGCTGGGTTACTCATTATTTTATTCCACCAGTTTTTTATACGATTCGGGCTTGGATAGCGGAGCATATTTTTGGGGTTAAGGAAGTTGTAATCTCTGAACTTCAAGCTGAACCCTGGGCGCCACAATCAATTACTAGCGAAAGCTTATCTCAGCAAACAGCTCATTTTACGCTTCAAGATTTTCAAAATAATATAACTTTAGCAAAGAGAACTGGGCTCTCTCCTATTTATTTTTGGGGAGCAGAGTGGTGGTATTATAGAAAAATTCACGGAGATGATTCTTGGTGGAGCCTAGCTGAAAAGATATTTAATCAACAGAATTAAATGGGGAATATTAAAAATAAGAACTGTCAAATTAAAAAATATATTCTCGGGCTTGATGAAGTTGGTCGAGGAGCTTTAGCTGGACCGGTAGCGGTAGCAGCCGTTGCTTTGCCGGCTAATTTTAGAAATTTAAATTTAAAAGTTGGAAATAAAAAAATTGGCAAGATTTTTGATTCTAAAAAATTATCAGCTAAAAAACGCCAACTATGGAGTCAATGGCTTAAAAATCAGTCAGATATTTATTATTCAATTTCTTATGTTTCTCCAAAAGTTATAGATAAAATAAATGTTTCAGCGGCTTGTAATTTGGCAGCTTATCGATGCTATGTTAAAATATTAAATCGTCATCATTTAAATTTTAAAAATATTGTTTTAGACGGCAGCCTTTATTTAAAAAATAAAAGTTATTCTTCTAAAATAGCTCAAACTATTATTAAGGCTGATGAAAAATTTAATGCTGTTAAGGCAGCTTCAATAATAGCTAAGGTATCAAGAGATAAACTTATAAAAAAATTAGCTAAGCGATATCCTAACTATGGTCTAGAAATTCATAAAGGTTATGGCACTAAGCTGCATATTCAAAATTTAAAAATTTACGGGCTAAGTAATATCCATCGATTTACTTTTTGCCGTAATTTTGTTGAAAATTAACCCCTTCTTGTTTTAATGATTTTTTTGTATTAATATTTTATAAAGTCGAAAATTATTAATTTTTTTATTTATGGGTGGCGTACCGACAAGATAAACTTATAAAAAAGATAGTTAGGCAATATCCTGGCTATAGGCTAGAAATTCATAAAGCTTATAGCATTAGTTAGGTGTGTATTAATATTTTATAATTAGTAAATTCAAGTCGAAAATAATTTTTTTATTTTTATGGGTGGCGTACCGACAAAACATCATTCAAAATCTAAAGTTGGCCGTAGAAGATCTCATTTAGCTCTTAAAAAAATTAAGCTTTTAGTTTGTCCTAATTGCGGAGCTCCGAAATTACCAAACCGACCTTGTCCAAGTTGTGGTAAATAATAATTTGTATTAATAGATGGCTACTCGTCATTTAATCAGAACAGTGGTTTTGCAAACGCTTTATGAGTGGGATTTTTATAATCAGAAAATTAATCTAAAAGAAATTTTTGAAAGAAACTTAAAAGAATTTGCTCCAGATATTGACGAGCCTGATTTTGCTTGGAAGATATTAAATGGCATTTCTAATCACTTAAAAGATATTGATGAAGTTATCAAAAAAGCAGCTATTGGTTGGCCGATGGATAGAATAGATTTGATTGATAGAAATATCTTAAGAATTGGTTTATATGAGTTGCTTTACGCTGATAAAAACGAAGTTCCTCCTAAGGTAGCTATTAATGAATCTGTGGAGATGGCTAAAAATTTTGGAGGTATAAATTCTTCTAAGTTTATTAATGGTATATTGGGTTCGGTTTATAAAGAAATAGAGAGTCTTAATGAAACTAAAACTAACGAAAAAGAAGAAGAGAATAAAAAAGAAATTTAATATGGATAATATTAATCTTCTTGAGAAAAAAATTAATTTTAAATTTAAAAACGAAAGCTTACTCTACGAAGCTCTTACTCATCGATCGTATCTTAACGAAAACAAATCTTGGCCATATCATCATAACGAGCGGTTAGAATTTTTAGGTGATGCAGTTTTAGAGCTTGTTATTACCGAGCTTCTTTTTAATTATTATCCTGACGCTCAAGAGGGTGATATGACGCTTTTAAGAGCGGCCTTGGTTAATTATCAGAAATTAGCCGAGATAGCTCAAAGCATTGGTTTAGAAAAATTTCTTTATCTTTCTAAGGGAGAAGCTAAAGATTTGCCAAAATCTCAAGAAGTTATTCTTGCTGATGCCTTTGAAGCTCTTATTGGAGCAATTTATCTTGACGCAAAATTAGAAGCAGCGAAAAAATTTGTTAAAAAATTTGTTTTTTCTCGACTTGACGAAGTTTTAGCAACCAAAAGTTATAAAGATGCTAAAAGTGAACTTCAGGAGATAGTTCAGGATAAGTTGAAAATAACTCCTGTTTATAAGGTGCTATCTGAGTCTGGTCCGGCTCACGAAAGAATTTTTGAAAGTGGAGTTTATTTTAATGGCAAATTAATTGCTAAAGGGGAGGGTCGAGCAAAGCAAGAATCTGAAATTGAAGCTGCTAAAGCGGCTCTAAAAAAAATAGATAATGGAGAGTTAATTTTTTAATGCCGAGGGTTTTAAAAAAAATAGAATTGAATGGATTCAAATCCTTTGCTAATAGGAGTGTTTTAGAATTTTCAGGAGGAATTACTGCTATTGTTGGGCCAAATGGATCTGGGAAGTCTAATGTTGTAGATGCTATTCGATGGATTTTAGGAGAGCGGGAAGTAAAAAATTTACGTGGAGCTAAATCAGAAGATTTGATTTTTGCTGGCACTGCAACCAAACCTCGTTCTTCGAAGGCTGAAGTTGCTTTATTTTTAGATAATACTGGAAAAATATTTCCGCTTGATTTTGCTGATGTTGTTGTTGCTCGATCATTAGATAGAGGAGGGGTAAGCCAATACACCGTCAATGGTGATGAGATTAGATTAAAAAATCTTTTAGAAATGATGGCTAAAGCGAGAATTGGTAGTAGGGGAATGACAATAATTGGTCAAGGAAATAGTGATATGTTTATTAAAGCTAGTCCGAAAGAACGTCGTGAAATGATTGAAGAGATTATAGGCTTAAAAGAATTTCAAATTAAAAAAACAAGCGCTGAAAACAAACTAAAAATAACAATTATAAATTTAGAACAAGCTAAAGCTTTAGCAGAAGAAATTTTACCTCATTTGCGGTCGCTTAAGCGTCAAACTTCCAGATTAGAAAAAAGAAATGATATAGAAAAAGAATTAAGGGAATTGGAAAATAATTTTTTTGGAAAAAAATTAAAAATTTTAAATAAAGAAATTATTTCAGATGAACAAGAAATTAAAAAATATAACGATATTATTCTAAAAATAGAAGAAGAAAAAAATATTTTAAGCAAGCAACTAGAAAAATTAGAATCCTCTAAACCAGCTGAGCAAGAAAAATTAGCGCAGCTTAGAAAAGCCAAGAATGATATTTTTGAAAATAAGATAAAAATTCAAAGAGAAATAGGAGCGCTTGAAGCTGAGCTGAAAATATCGGAATCAAATAAAACCGCTGAATTATTACCTGACCCCAGAATAATGTTTGAAACATTAAAGTCAATTCACAGTTTATTAGAAAAAAATGTTGATGATATTGAAAACCTAAAAAGCGTTGTTGTTCAAGTGATAGATAAAATAAAAAAAATTTTAGATTTAAAACAAAAAGAACATTCTAATGAAGGCGAAATTGAAAAAAGGCTTAAAATTTTGAATGATAATTTGGTTAATTTGGATAAAAAAATTAATGAGTTAACTACCGAAGAAAAATTATTGGAATCAAACGAGTCTGAATTTTATGGAAAATTTAAAAGTATCATTGAACAAATAAATAAATTAAAAGATGAAATTGATGAAAAATTATCTGCAAAAAGGGAGTTTGAATTTAAAAAAGAAAGAGCCTTTATCCAAAAAGAGGAAATCAGGCATCAGTTATCTAATTTTGAAAGGGGAATTGAAGAATTTGAAAATATTGCTATAACTGACGATGTAATTTCTGGTATTGATTTAGATGCAACCGAGAAAAGAATTTTAAGATTACGAGGGGAATTATCAACTCTAGAAACTATCGATGAATCTTTAATAAAAGAAGCTAAAGAAACAGAAGCAAGATATGAATTTTTAAAAAAACAAACTGAGGATTTAGAAGCAGCCGTTCGTGATTTAAAATTATTAATTAAAGATTTAAATCGCACCATTAAGGAGAAATTTGAATTGTCGATGAAGCAAATTAGCGAGGAATTCTCGAGATTTTTTGGTTTAATGTTTCCTGGCGGAAAGGCTGCTTTTAAAATAAAATATCCTGATGTACTCAAGTTAAAACCAGAGCTTAATGATTCGGAAAAAGGCGAAGAGGAAGTAAAAGATAATATAAAAACCCTGGAAGCTGTTGAAAATTTTGTAGACAATGAACCTCGAGATGATATAGGTATAGATATTCAATTAAGCTTGCCAAGAAAAAAGATTAATTCTTTAGAAGCACTTTCAGGAGGAGAAAGAAGTTTAGTTGGAATAGCGGCTCTTTTTGCCTTGATTTCGGTAAGCACTCCACCATTTTTGGTTCTTGATGAAATCGATGCGGCTTTAGATGAAAAAAACGCTAAACGATTTGCCGATCTTATTAAAGACTTTGCTAAAAAAACTCAATTTATTATTGTTACTCATAATCGAGTTGTTATGGAAGCGGCGGATATTCTTTATGGAATAACTTTAGCTACCGATGGCTCATCTAAAATAGTTTCCTTAAAATTATCTGATATTTAGGATTTTAAATAGATTAAAACTCGGTGTATAATTTTGATTATGAGCATCTTAATTAAGAATGTCGAAATATTTGGTTCTTTTAAAAAATATCCCGAAGTAAAAGATGTTTTTATTAAAAGAGATAAAATAGCAGCTATTGGTAATTTTTCTGGTAAATTTGGAGATATTATTATAGACAGGCAAAAAAGTTATCTTTTTCCGGGTTTTATTGATGTTAGTACTACTTCTGATAGATATTTAGGTTTATTAACTAATCCTTCTCAAGAAGATTTTTTATCTCAAGGAGTTACGACTATTATTGGCGGGACTGGAGGAATATCTCTTGCGCCGTTATCTTTTAAAATTTTTGAATCTTTGAGTAAATGGGCTGATTTATCAAAAATTAACTTTGATTGGCAAGATTTTAAGAGTTTTAGTTCAGTTATGTCGAAAAAGAAAATCGGCGTCAATTTTGCTTCTTTAGTTGGGTATAATAATTTATTTTCATTATTCAACGATAAAAAAATAGGAGTTAATTTGATTAGTAATCAGTTAAGAGCCAGCCTTTTAAACGGAGCTTTTGGGCTTTCTTACGAAGTTGGTAATAAACAAAAATGGCCAAGTGAGATTGAAAGTTTAATTTATGATGTTGCTGATAGGAATGGGGTATTTATGCCTCATTTTGATAATTGTCAAGAATTTTACGATATCATTTTTGAATTGTTTAAAGATATTAGTAGCGTTAGAAATAAAAATGCCAAAATAATTTTAAGCCATTTTATGCCAATAAATAAAAACGAGAATGATTATCTAAAATCTCTTAAGCTTATTGAGGACGAAAAAAAACATAAGATATATTTTTCTATTTTTCCAATTAACGAGAATATTTTACCGATTAGTAATTTTTTGCCGAAATGGGCGCAAGAAAAAGATAAAAAAACAATTTTAAAAGACAAATGGTTATCTAAAAAAATCATTTCTGATATTAAAAATACTGAAATTAAAGACGCTATTATAGTAGAAGCAGCAAAAAATAATTTTCTTGTTGGTAAAACTATAAAAGAGCTCTCAGAGATTTACAATACGAACCCTAAAGATGCCTTATTCGAATTAATTAAGGCAACCAATTTTCATTCTTTGCTGGCTATTAAAAATATAAATTTAAAACTTGTTCAAAAAGTTATTAATCATCCTCAGGCTTTGATTGGTTCTTGCGCTGCTAGTTTGGATAAAAAATATCGTTTTAAATCGGCAAGATCTAGCGAAACTTTTTCGAAGTTTTTAGAGTTGTCATTGGCGAGTAATACTTTAGAAGATGCTGTAAAGAAGATTTCTTTTTTGCCGGCAGAAATTTTTAACTTAAAAAAGAGGGGAGTGGTTGCTGAGGGTTATTATGCTGATTTGGTCTTATGGAAAGACAAAAAACCAGAGGTGGTAATTGTTAATGGGAAAATAGCTTATGAAGATGGAGCAGTTAAAGGTTTAAATGGACAATTTTTAAGGCATAATGGCTAGGGGTAGGCAATCAAAATCAGGTAGTCCTAGTTACTTTATTCTAGTTTTAGTATTTGTATTGACTATTGTTGGATTAGTTGCTTTAGCTAGCGCTTCTTTTGAATTGGGAAAGATGCAATTTAATGACAGCTATTATTATTTAAAACACCAAATTATTTATGGGCTGTTGCTTGGAATAATTGGATTTATTTTTACTTCTAGATTTCCTTATTATAAATATAAAAAATTTGCTATTTGGTTTTTTTTCGCTAGCATTATCTTGTTATTGCTTGTTTTTACGCCCTTAGGTCTAAAAATTGGTGGAGCTAGAAGATGGGTGGGTATTCATTCATTTTCTTTTCAGCCGGCTGAAATTGTTAAATTAACATTTATAATTTATCTTGCAGCTTGGTTTTCTAGTTTAAAAACTGAACAATTGAAAAGTTTTATAAAAACTCTTTTACCGTTTCTGATAATTTGCGCAATCATTGCCGGGTTATTGGCTTTAGAACCAACAACATCTAGTATTGTTATTATAATTGGCGCAGCATTTATTATGTTCTTTTTCTTTGGTGTTCCTTGGAAATATGTAATTTTAACTTTGCTTGTTGCGTTTATTGGCTTTGCTCTTTTGATTTATTTAACTCCATATCGTTTTTCGAGAATTTTAACCTTTTTACATCCATCAGAAAATTCTCTAACCACATCTTATCAAATCAATCAGTCTCTTATTAATATTGGTTCAGGGGGATTAACTGGTCTTGGCTATGGTAAGTCGGCAATGAAAATTTGGCTACCAGCCTCTTTAAATGATTCAATTTTCTCAATCGTTGCTTCTGAACTTGGTTTTGTTGGGGCGTCAGTAATCATAACACTTTTTTTTATTTTAGTTTTAGCAATATTTTATCTAGCTTTTAAAAGCGAAGATAAATTTGCCAGGCTTCTTTTGGTTGGATTTGGAAGTGAAATTTTTATTCAGAGTTTTATGAATATAGCTTCTGTCTCTGGATTGATTCCGTTAACTGGAGTTGCTCTGCCTTTTATAAGCTATGGTGGAACAGGATTAATGGTTTTTTTAACGATGAGCGGTATAATAATAAATATCTCTAAATCAAATGGCTAAACCTCAAATCATTCGTGGAAAAATAAAAATTTTACTTACTGGTGGTGGCTCTGGCGGTCATATTTATCCACTTTTATCAGTTGCTCAATCTTTAAAAAGGTTAGCTTACAATAATGGTTTGGATTTAAGTTTAGATTATCTAGGACCGGTTGATAATAATGTTAAGGAAGCTTTTGAAATTTTGGGTATTAATATCCATAGTTTACTTGGAAGTAAAGTTAGAAAATCAATGTTTGAAGTAATCTTTATTGATTTGCCTAAATTTGTTGTTAGTATTTTTCAAGCTTGGATTAAAATGTTCTTTATTATGCCTGATGTTGTCTTTTCAAAAGGTGGTACAGGTTCGATGCCGGTAGTTTTATCGGCTTGGTTTTATCGAGTTCCAATAATGATTCACGAATCAGATGCTATACCAGGAAGTAATAATTTTTTTGCTGGTCGTCATTTTGCCCAAAAAATAGCAGTGAGTTTTGAGAATGCAAAGAAATATTTTGATCCATCTAAAACAGCGTTAACCGGAAATCCGGTTAGAGAAGAACTAATATATAAACGCCCTCAAAGTGCAGACGCAAAAGTTTTAATCGGCCTTGATCCCCAAAAACCAGTTATTTTTGTTATTGGCGGATCTTTGGGATCGACAAGAATTAATAATTTTATTATTGATAATTTACGATTAATTTTGTCTTATACTCAGATTATTCATCAGGTAGGAAATAATAATTTTGAAGAGGTTAAAAAGAGTATAAAAGAAATTTTTAGAGATGAAGTTTCGGCTCAGAAATCTGGTTATGTCTTTTTTCCTTATTTAACTGAGAATCTAAAAGTTGCTTATTCGGCAGCAGATATTGTAGTTTCTCGAGCTGGCGCCGGTGCTTTATTTGAAGCTGCTTCTTTTTCTAAACCAATGATTTTAATTCCTTTACCAGAAGCGGCCAACGACCATCAGCGAGCAAACGCTTATGAATTTGTAAATAAAAAAGCTGCTATAGTTATAGAAGAAGAAAATCTCTTGCCATCAATTTTTACCGATCAAATTAAAAAATTACTTAGCAATCCATCTTTACTTCAAGAAATGGGGAATAATGCTAATAATTATTTCTACAAGCCAGATGCGGCTGATATAATAGCTAAGGAATTAATTAAAATGACTGGCTTTTCAGTTATTTAAGTTATTTTTATTTATTTTCTTCTCTTGACATATTTTTTATATTTGCTATTACATAATTAGTCTCTTAAAGCTCCATATATAATTTATGGCGGGGATAAGGCTAGCGCAGAGCTTTAAGGGCATTTATATTAATGCGCAGGGCCTTATTCCTGCCCCAAAATTTTTTCCCTAGTAAAACTGGGGATTTTTATTAATTTTAAAATGATTATTATTATAATAGGTGATTAAGGGCCCGTAGCTTAATGGCAGAGCATCCGGTTTGCATCCGGAAGATAGGGGTTCGATTCCCCTCAGGTCCACATTCGTAGATTTCGCGAAATTTGAGTGGGCTACATTAGAGATACAAACACCTGTCCAGGTTCAGATAGATATTGACCACCAAAAACGATTTACCGCTTTGCTTGGGCTTTGCCCCTCGATTGGGTGGCTAATTCAATATGGTGCGTCTACTGAACGATGTCAGAACTTTTTTAAACAAAATCCTGACGCCGATTGATTGACGCAAAATTACTTCACTCAAATTGCCACTTCTTTTTTTATTTTCTATAATATAAAATAAGAAAGTCGGCAACTTCGCATACATCGATACGTTATGTGCAATATGAGCAAAAATTTCAACGGAGTGATTATTGAAGAAAGTCTTAAAAATAAAGATGTTCTCCAGAAAGTAAAAATTATCAAAACAGAAGTGGAAAAAGTTACTGAAGAACATAAAACTCCTTGGATTAAACAATGGACTTTGCATACCGTTGAAATTTTCGAAAATCGAGCTGATAAAATTGCGGAAGAAGTGAGCAAATCTTTAGATTCCGAACATAATTGGTATGCTGATTTCAAAAACGATAAGTTTCATTATATTATCTTCCGCAATAAAGTTTTCAAAGTTGATCGCTCTAAACCAGAACAATATAAAAAAGCAGTAGAATATGGCTTGTCGCTTGGCATTCCTGATTATCAGCTTGATTTTGTACCGGATATTAAAGAATGAGAAAAATAATGTCTGTATTTGCTTAGCTTTCTCATCGCTTCGTTCATCGAACCACGTTGCACCTTTCAGTTGCTTTGCTCCTTTAGGTTTGCTAACACAGGCTTTACGGCTCGTGCTTCAGCTCGGCACTCACCCAAATTACTTCGCAACTTCGTAAAATGCCATACGTTAGGCGACATTGCTGAGATATTTTTATGAAAAGACTTATAAAATTGAAGGGATTTCAAGCTTTGGTACTAAGATGTATTTATTCATTAATTGCAAGTAAAATCCACTCCTAAAAGATCTCTACAATGAGGTGATAGAAGAAATCACTACGCGAATATCTTATGGAAAAATACTGAATGTAGGAACGGGTCCAGGATACCTTCCGCTTGAGATTGCGAAAAGGACGCCGAGTTTAGAAATTACAGGCATTGACATCTCTCTGGCTACGGTGAAGCTAGCTAATTCTCAAAGATAATAGTGAAGCCTGGATATATGATATAAGAAAAGATACGACAAAAAAGGTAAAAACGCTTACCTCCTTCCCGTACGCGCGTTTTTAAATTTCTATTCCAAAATTTGACCGCTTTGAAATAATGGTGTAATATTGAATTAATAAGAAAGATAGTAAATTATATTATACATTCACTACAAAATATTACTACCGTGTTATAAGTATGACAAATAATCAGAAATTACAAATAAATATAAGAAAACTCAGAGAAAAGAATGGCTCGTCTCAAGAAAAACTAGCGCGACTTGCAGATGGGACAAATAATACAATCATCAAAATTGAGTCGGAAGAGAACCAAAATCCTACTCTCAAAGCACCTCAAAAATCGCCAAGACATTGGACGGTTACCATTAATGATTTGGTAAAATAATCTCAAACATATGCAATTTCAACTCATCAACAATCTAGGGAGCGAAAAAAAGAAAGCTCGTCTCCAAAAAGAGCTGAATGGTTTTATTATTCACTTGCAAACGATTGCTGCACAATCACACCATTTACTTGCTTTGCTTCGAGCGTCATCTGATAAGAAGCAAGTGGAAAAAATTGTGCGTAAATTAAAGAAATCTTAAATTTATGGAAGGTAAATTTAATCCAGAAACAATTCAACAAACACCGCAAGAGCAAGGCCCCGAAGAACAACACGAAGCTTTGCTCGATGTTGATAAAGTGATAAAGCAGGAACGCGAGGCGGCTGCAGATGTTAACGCACAAATTACCGCTGATTTAGAGCAAGCAAAAATTTTACAGAAGCAATTAGGCGAACAGGCTCGCCCAATTATTGAACAAATTCAGGATTTACAACAAGAAGTACAACAAGAAAGAGCAGCTTTTGAGGTGCGAGCCGAGCGACTTAATTCTCCGTATGTCCTCTCGCCGGAATTAGCAAAGGTGCTCAAAGTTTCGCGAGTACTGAAACGGCCACTTCTCTTAGAGGGAGAACCAGGAACAGGAAAAACTTCTTTAGCCTATGCTTTGGCTGGTCACGAAGATTTGCCGATTATTCACGCGCAATGCAAGAGCACTACGACCGCTCAAGAATTGCTTTATACTTTTGATGTAGTCCAACGTCTTCAAGACGCTCAACTTGGTAAAGACATTTCTGATCCCCGAAAATATGTAAAATTAGGGCCGATCGGAAGGGCGTTTTCGGCTCAAGAGCAAGTTATTCTTTTGATTGATGAGATAGATAAAGCCAAACGTGATTTTTCAAATGATCTTCTTCACGAACTTGATCAAATGTCTTTCTTCATCACAGAAACCGGCGAAGAAATTGCGGCTAAATATAGGCCGATTGTTATCATTACCTCTAACCACGAACGTGATTTGCCGGAGCCAGTGTTACGCCGTTGCGTGTATAACTATATTGAATTTCCAAGTCCAGAGCAAATGACGGAAATTGTAAAAGCTCATGTTCCAGAGGTAAGTGAAAAACTATTGCAGAGTGCAATACGGCGATTTTATGAAATTCGCGATGCGGAAGGGTTGGAGAAAAAACCATCAACTTCGGAAATGTTGGACTGGATTAAAGTTTTACGGGAGTTTGGAGTTGAAGAAATCGGCCAAGATATACCATTTCCAGAAACGCTTTTGAAATATAAAGAAGATATGGAAAAAATTTTAGGAGTGAAGCAGGAAAAATATGAAGAACTTCGAGAATTCGAGATGCCAGAATCAGTGATAGCCGCTCTCAATGGCGAAAAAGTTGTTAGGATTAAATCAAAATCCCAATATGACTCCTATGAACCGGACAATTCAATTTATACATTGTTGGCAAATGAAGGGTATGAGTTTACGACGCCAAAAAATTACGGACGGAGACTTTTTAATATAAACCTTGAAGGTGTCCGCCGTGTGGATAATTTAACTTTTGCCTTTTACAACTCTAAAAATCCCCAAAAAGGCGAACCTTATTTATACGAATTGTTAAAAGAAAGAGGATTGGTTGAAAGTGAATTTATTGTAACAGATAAGCCATTAGAGTTTACAGAAGTTGAAGAGAGTAACGAGTTGTACACAAAAGGTAAAGATGCACAAGGACGTACAATCTATCGGACCAAAGATGGAAAATTCATCTTTGAGCAAAGATTATCTCCCAAAACTGCTAATGAATAAAATAATAAGCTATGGGTGAAAAATTTACTCCAAAATTTAAAGAGCGGGAAGAGTTTATTGTTCCCGAAAGATCTAAACCAGAAAAAAACCCTAGCGAACAACCGAAAGCTAGGGACTTTTTGTATGACCCTCAGAAACAGGAAATTCTTATTTTTTCAAAAACAAAAAGTGGCGAAACAAGAGAAACGCGACATCCCTTCCAAGAATTTTTGTATGCTCTGCGCGAGGAAGAAATAAAAGCGTCAACAAGCGAATGGATTGATTTACAGAAAGCGTTGGCTGAGGGTGAAATACAAAGTATTGATGATTTGTATGTTGTCTCTCGCGCCGTTTTAGTTAAAGACGTAACTAGTTATCCAAAATTTGATACGGTTTTCGGGCGAATGTTTTACGGCGTTGAACCGCCTGAACCGAAAACCGAAGATGAATACGATGAAGAACCAGAAGAACAAGCAGAAGACGAATCAGAGCAACAGGAAGAAAAAGAAGAAGCCGAAGAAGAAAATCTATCTCAAGAAATCGTAGAACCAGGCTTTACTGAAGAACACCATGGTGGCGAAGATGTTCATAAGGCGATTAAAAACTCAAAATCTTCCGGTCACGAAGGTGGTGGTGAACCCCAACAAAAAAGTGAGAAAGCAGGCGAAGGCCAAAAGAAAGAGCAAGAAGGAAAAGGACAAAAATTAGAACAAGGAGAAGGCGACGGTGAAAAGAAAAAAGAAACTGGCGAGGGTGGGGAGGGTAAAGAAGAAAGAGGAACTGGCGGCGACAAACGAAAAGAAAAGAAAAATAAGCAAGGAATAATTAAAGAAGGAAAAGGGGGTTATTCGGCGCGAGAGCGAGTGGTAGAACGAAGATATGACCAGTATGACAAAGATCAAATTTTGAATTATGAGCAATTTGGTCGCGTATTATCAAAACTTACCGCAATTATCCAAGAAGCAACTGAAGTACCAACTGGAAAGCTCGACGCTCACGCGACGGTCAAAAGTATCGCCGAGCATGCTGGTATTCCCGAACTGGTCTGGCGAGAGGAAGCAGAAAAAAAGCCGAAACTGGTTTTAATGTTTGATGTGGGAGGAAGCACGGACGAATTTCGACCTATTATGGAAAAACTTTTTGCCGCCGCTAAAGATTATCTCGATGACGTTGAAGTTTATTATTTTCACAACGCCATTTATGGTGAGATATGGCCACAAAAAGATGGAAATTATGGCAGACATTTTATTCCGCTTCAAGAAATTTTAAAAAAAGAACAAGACAGTCGAGTCATTATTGTTGGAGATGCGTGGATGGCAGAATACGAACTTTATCAAAATCCTACCGATGAACAAGGGAATCAGCTTCCTTCCGGTATTGATTCATTTAAACAACTGCGAAGAACTTTTGATCATGTGGTTTGGATTAATCCAATTAGAGAAGCTGAACATAATGAGTTAGATAATTCGGGAACTATCGCGGAAATTAAAAATATTTTTCCTATGTATGAACTGACGCTTCGTGGTCTTGAAAATGCCGTGCGGGAGTTGATGGAAGAATAAAAATATGAATGAACAAAATAAAAATTTGGAAAAGCCACTTATCAATCAAAAACAAGAAGAAGAACCAAAAAAAGCAATTGAAGTACGATATGAATTAAAAAAAACACCAAGCTGGTTTATCCAAGGCTCCTTTGTTTTAGATAAAATTTTTAATAAAAACCTTGCTCGTGATATTGATGTTTTTGTACCCAAAGGTGAAAATCCACCGGAAATACAAGATAAAAGATTTATTCATAAAACAGAATTACAAAGAGATTGCTATTTTCCTCCGCTTTTGGGCTGCTATAATACAGATCGTTATTTATTAACAGAGCAAGGAATTATAAGGCCAATTGGTTTTCCTGAAAAACCAAAATCTTTGGAACTTTTAGGCAAACAAAGCCTAACTGTTACAGATGTTATCCGTGGTATAAAAATATCAAAAAGATATGGATTAACAGTATCGGACACAATAAAAGAGGCTTGGCAAAAAGTATTAAAAAGAGAATTTGACCCCGAATGGATGAAAGCAATGTTATTTGAATCAGAACAGGAAGTTATCGATTATATTATTGATAATCTTAAAGAAGAAACAAGCGAAGAAGAACGGGAGTTGATAGCAAATGAGCTATCTAAATTAGCCGGTAAAAAATTGATATAATACCCTTATTCAATTTAAGGTCCTGCCGTTCGAAAAAATTGCTGAGGGTTTCCAATGAGCGGGTAAAAAAGGGGAGTATAGAGGAAATGAATTTTTGCCTGCCTACTCTGCTCACCGAAAGCAGACTGTGGAGGGGGAAGCGGCTCGTCATTGCGTCAGCAAGGATACAAAACTCGCAAAAATTGATTCCTTAATTGGAAAATGTTTTTGCGCACGCTCACTAAAAAATTTGTCAATCAATAAGTAATAATTAAAAGCAAAAATCATTGACAGAATTTTCTGATTGTCAAGTAAAATTTATTTTCTCACTAGATTAATTTTGCAATTTGGGCATTGTAAACTAGAACAGGGCACACCTTTTTGATGTTGGATAGTATAGCCACACTGCGGACAAACACATTCGCCATCTGGGCCTCTACCTTCAGCGTTCGGGAATTCATCTTTAAATTTACCTTTTCTTTGCCAGCCAAAACCATGACCAAAAGTTGGTTGATAAAAATCTGTTTCTATAGCATAGCTTTTGATTTGAATTGCTACATATCGCAGATTTTTAATTTCAGATAAAAGCTTTTGTCGTAAATTATCAGAAATTTTTGTTGCTTCTTCTACTTTTAAATTATTTGGCAAAGCAATTTCTAAATTAGCAGTAATGGCTGAACCTTTTTTCTGAGTTTTTAAATTATTAATCACAATTTTTTGCGCTTGAGCAATAGATTTTATTTTATTTTCAACTTCTTCTCCAGCCGAAACATCCAGCAGTGAATCTACTGCTTCTTTTCCTAATGAAAATGATTCTTTAATAATGTAAATACCAATTAAAAAGGCAAATAAGGCATCGGCGTAAATCCAGTATTTAGCAATAATTAAACCACCAATTATTCCTAGCGAAGCAAAGACATCAATTCTTGAATGTACACCGTCGGAAATTAAAGCAACCGAATTTTCTTTTTTACCAAAATTAATTTTCAATCTTGCCATAATTTCATTAACTATAACCGTAATAAACATTATCCCAAAAGTTAAAATAGAAAAGTTTATTTTTTCTGGAGAAATAAATCCTTTGTAGGCTTCGTAAATTGCTAATAATCCAGCGATAAAAATAATGAGAGTGATAATGAGGCCCGATAAAACTTCAAATTTAAAATGACCATAAGGGTGTTGGGTATCCTCAGGCTTTTGAGCAATTTTTATTCCAGCATAACTTATGGCTGAGGCAAAGACATCGCTTAGGGAATGCAAACCATCAGAGAAAATTAAAATAGAACCGCTGATTATCCCAACAAAAATTTTTCCTGCTGTTAGCAGGGCGTTAACAATAATTGCTAAAATTGAAATTTTCTCTTTCATTAAGTTATTTCTTTCTATGTATTATGATAATATATTTTATGATAAATTGTTATAGTTTAAAAAACGTCTTAGACTATTTTATAAAGGGATTAGAGCTGTAAGCTTTATATTATTTTAAACTATTTTAAACCAACTTCTTTAAATTTTGGCAAATTTTAGTCTAAAAACTTCAATAAGGCTTATATCATTATGAGTATATACCCATAACTATTAGAAGTCAAGTATTATATTTTAAAGATAAAATTTTATAGCTTAATTATAAATTCGATATTATTCTAAATTTTGAATGTATTTGAATCAATATTAATTTATCTATAAAATAAAAATCCCCAATAGGGGATTTATATCAGTAAATATTGGGGATTTTTATTTGCCAATTACTTGAATCTTTACTTTAGAATTTGGCTTGGTTTTGGCTTTAGGCATAACGATTTTAAGTACTCCTTTTTCATAACTTGCTTTAACCGAGTCTTCTTTAACAGGAACAGGTAAGCGAACCATTCGCTCAAATGAGCCAGTGTGGATTTCCTTTCGCCAATAACCTTTTTCTTTTTCTTCTTTCTTTTCATCCATTGAACCTTTTACTCGCAAAACACCATCTTCAACCGAAACATCAATTTTTTCCGGGTCAAAGCCAGGAATTTCTACTTCGGCAATAACTTCTTTGTCGGTTTCTTTTATATCCATTGCTGGTTTAGTGAGGTCTATATGTGGGAATACTGGCATAAGCCAATCATTGTCGCCGAAAAATTTATCTAAATCAGAGAATGGTTTCCAAGGAATAAGTGACATATTTTTGTACTTCCTTTCTTAATTTAATAAATAATTCGACCTTTAATTATATTTTATAAATTTAGTAATTATTTAGTCAATATTTTTTAAGTGCTATCTTAGCTTTATAAATATAGATTATGTTGATTTTAAACAAAATTAGATAAGAAGAGAAAAGTAAAAAAAGCTCCGGTTTTACCGGAGCTCCAATTAAGCAATTAAAAATAATATTCTTTAATTATATCCTTGACGCTTATTTTATATTTTTCCTGCAATAGTATTCTAGCGACTTCAACTAAATCTAGTTCTCCCTCAAATGAAATATAATAATGGGTTTTATTTAACTTCGAGTATATAGATTTTTCTTGATAATAATATTTATCGAGACATTTTGAAGATTTTGTGAGAATTGTTAATTCATATCTCTGAATAAACTCTATTGTCGTATAATCATCCTGAATCTGTTCTGTTATGACGTTAATTTCTGGAATGCGTTCTATTAATGTAAAAGAGAAATAATAAACATACTGACTATTATCATAATGAAACGGATACGAGACTATCTCAAAGTTTTTATTTCCCTTTTTTCTTTCTTCTTCAACCCATTCTCTGCTTGCTTTCCGATAATAGCTTTTTAAAGACATCTTTTTAGCTATTTCAAAGATGTTCTTGTATTTTTCTTCTAAATTTCTCTTTCCAGATATTTCCTCCATAAATCCTCCTTTTTAATTTGAAATTTTCTTTTAATAGTGTATATTAAATTAGCTATCTAGTCAATAGAGCTGTTTTTAAGAAGTGGTGAGGGTTTAAATTTTTTAAATTTTTTGTTAATATAAAAATGCTTTGAGCGCCCATAGCTCAGTTGGTAGAGCAACTGCCTTTTAAGCAGATGGTCCCAGGTTCGAGTCCTGGTGGGCGCATAAATATTTAAGATGAAAAGGTCGCTTAATAAAAATAAAAAATAAAAATATGCTTTCGGCTTCTCCTATTGAATTAAAAAACTTAAAAAAAGAAGAAATTAATAAAGAGATTTTAAGGTTGGCTATTATTGCTGAGTTAGATGCTGTTAGTCTTTATGAGCAAATGGCTGAAATGGCAACAAGTGACAGTATTAAAAAAGTTTTAGCTGATGTTGCTAAAGAAGAAAAAACTCACGTCGGTGAATTTTCAGCTTTGCTTTTAAAAGAGGATGGTCAACAAAAGTCTGAAATGGATAATGGTCGGAAAGAAGTAGAAGAATTGACTGAAAATTAATTTTGAAAATTTTAGCGATTGAAACAAGTTGCGACGAAACTGCTTTAGCTTTAGTTCAAATAAGCGGCAATTTTGATTTTAAGATTAAAGTAGAGAAAAGCATTGTTTCTTCTCAAATTAAAATTCATCAACCATTTGGCGGAGTGGTTCCATCGCTAGCTAAAAGAGAACATTTAAAAAATTTGCCGATTTTATTTAAGAAATTAATGAATGGCAGAAAGGAACTTCCTGCTGATTTTATCGCGGTTACAATTGGACCCGGTTTAGAACCGGCTCTTTGGACAGGAATTAATTTTGCTCAAGAACTAGCTAAAACTTTTAAAAAAAAGATTATTGGTGTTAATCATTTAGAGGCTCACTATTTGAGTTTTTTATTAAATAAAAAAATAAATATAAAAAATATTTTTCCAGCTACAGCTTTAATTGTATCCGGCGGCCATACCATACTTCTTAATGCCAAAAGTTTAACTGAATATAAGAAAATAGGGGAAACTCGCGATGATGCGGCGGGCGAAGCTTTTGATAAAGTTGCTAGAATTTTGGGATTAGTATATCCTGGGGGGCCAGAAATAGAAAAATTAGCTAGACTTGGTAATCCTCAATCTATTAATTTTCCAAAACCAATGCTTGATCAAAAAAATTTTGATTTTAGCTTTTCTGGGTTAAAAACTTCGGTTTTATATTATTGGAAAAATTTAAGCAATAAAGAAAAATCTCAACCTCAAACAATTAATAACATTGCTGCTTCTTTTCAGAATGCAGTTATTGAGGTTTTAACTAAAAAAACATTACGAGCAGCTTGGCAATTTAATTCTAAGTCAATTTTAATATCTGGAGGAGTAGCTTCTAATAAGGCGCTAAGGAAACATCTAGCTAGAGAATGTAGTAATCTTAAAATAAATTTTTTGGCTTCTCCCATTAAATACAATACCGATAATGCTGTTATGGTTGCTGTTGCAGCTTATTTTAGCCGCTCTAAAAAAAGGAAGTATAGAATTTTAGCTCAACCTAATTTAAACTTATAAATATATGGAAATAGAGAAAAATTACGAGGCTAATAAAGTTGAAAAAAATATTTACTCATTTTGGGAAAAATCCGGATATTTTAGTCCTGATAGAGTATTTAAAAATAGCAAAAAAAAGACAATCAAAGCTAAAACACATTCAAAAAATAAATCTTTTTGTATTATAATGCCTCCGCCAAATGCTAATGGTTCGCTTCATATTGGCCATGCGGTTGGCATAACTCTTGAAGATATAATGATTCGTTATCATCGAATGAAAGGAGACAAAACTCTCTGGCTTCCCGGCGCTGATCATGCTGGCTTTGAAACTCAAGTTGTTTTTGAGAAAAAATTAGAAAAAGAAGGAACTAGTCGATTTGAAATTTTAAAACAACCGCAAGGACGAGAGAAACTATATAATTTAATAAAAGATTTTACTCAGCTCAATAAAATAAATATGGAGAATCAAATTAGGCAATTGGGCGCTTCGTGTGATTGGAGTCGAAAGAAATTTACTCTTGATGATGATGTTGTAAAAATAGTTTATGAAACTTTTTATAAACTTTATAAAGATGGTTTAGTTTATCGTGATAAAAGAATTGTTAATTGGTGTGTTAAGCATCAAACTTCTTTGTCTGATTTAGAGGTATCTTGGGAGGAAAAAAATGATAAGCTTTATTATGTTAAATATAAGATTAAAAATGAGAATGATAATAATAAAGAAAAAGAGATTGTTGTTGCTACAACTCGGCCGGAAACAATTCCAGGAGATGTTGCTATTGCTGTTAATCCTAAAGATAAAAGATATAAATTTTTTGTTGGAAAAATTGCTGTTAATCCATTAACCGGTAAAGACTTAAAGATTATTTCAGATGACGCTGTTGATATGAAATTTGGAACCGGGGCGCTTAAAATAACTCCGGCGCATGATGCGGCAGATTTTGAGATAGGAAAAAGGCACAATTTAGAAATTGTGTCGATTATAGGGCAAGAGGGGACTATCTTACCAGTTGAAGGTGTTCCCAAGGATATAGTCGGATTAAAGGTTTTGGAGGCACGTGGTAAGGCTATTGAAATTTTGGAAAAGTCCGGAGCTCTTTTAAAGGCTGATGATTATAAACACCAAGTTGGTGTTTGTTATAAATGTAAAAATATTATTGAGCCGATTATTCTTGACCAGTGGTTTATAGATTTAACTGGAAAGGGTAGAAAAAAAATTGTTCAACCAGCAATTAATGCTGTTAAGAAGGGGAAAATAAAAATTATTCCTGATTTTCAAAAAAAGATATTTTTTCACTGGATGAGTAATATTAAGGACTGGAATATTTCTCGCCAAATTGTTTGGGGGATTAGAATTCCAGCTTGGCAATGCTCTAGTTGCTTGAGGTGGGTGGTTCCTTCAAATTACCAAAAACCGGAAAAATGCCCTTATTGTAATGGAGATAACTTGGTTCAAAGCAATGATGTTTTTGACACTTGGTTTTCTTCTGGGCAATGGCCATTTGCAACTTTAATGTCAATTAATGCAGATGATTTTAAAAATTTTTATCCGACATCAGTTATGGAAACTGGTTATGATATTTTATTCTTTTGGGTAGCTAGAATGATTATGTTAGGGATTTATAGAACAAACAAAGTTCCATTTAAAAAAGTTTATTTACATGGTTTAGTTCGGGATAAAGATCGCCAAAAAATGTCTAAGTCCAAAGGCAATGTTATTGATCCGTTAGGAATAGCTGAGACTTATGGGGCTGATGCCCTAAGAATGGCTTTGGTTGCTGGTAATACGCCGGGGAGAGATATTATTATTTCTGAGGATAAAATTCGCGGTTATCGTAATTTTGCTAATAAAATTTGGAATATTGCTAGATTTATTTTAATGAACGAAAAAGAAGAGTTTAAAAATGTCATCCCGCAATATTCTATTGAAGATAAAAAAAATTTAGCTAATGTACTTAAAGTTAAAAAGAAAGTAGAAAAATTAATTTTAGCTTTTAGATTTGATCAGGCCTCGCTGGAAATTTATCAATATATTTGGCATACGTTTGCTGATAAAATTATAGAGGAAGCAAAACCAAGACTAAATTCTAATGATTTAAAGGAGCAATCAACTGCTTATCATTTAATTAGAAAAATATTTTTTGAATCTATTAAAATCCTTCATCCATTTATGCCGTTTATTACCGAAGAGCTTTATCAAAAGTTTAAATTCGGCGAAGCTTTGATTATTGAATCTTGGTAAATGACAATTATTTTTCTTATTTTAGTAATTATTTTGCCGGAGATAATTTGGTTTTTATTCTATTTTGCTGGCCGAACTCATAAAGAACCTCTTTTGTGGCTTATTTTAACTTTTATAGGTGGATTTTTGGCAGCTTTTATCTCTTTTGCTATAGAATACCCAACTGAATCTGTCTTAATATCCATTAAAATACTTAAATATTCGCCAATTTATTTTTTGGTATTTGCAATTGTAGAAGAAACAACAAAATTTGCTGTTACTTATTTAGCAACTTCAAGGAATAAGTGGTTTAAGGCTCCTATTGATGCAATGATTTACATGGTTGTTACTTCTTTAGGTTTTGCGGCTCTAGAAAATCTAGGTGCTGTTTTTACTATCAAAATCGAACCGATATTCGAAAATAATTTTTTTTCGGCAGTTTTAATAATAATGCTTTTAAGATTTATTGGAGCTACTTTACTACATAGCTTGTCATCAGCAATTGTCGGTTATTATTGGGCTATGGATATTATTCATTTCTTCCAACGTCGTTATCTTATTTTTGGCTTAATTTTAGCTTCTTTTGTACATGCCTTGTTTAATGTTTTAATTTACCAATTTGGCCCAATTTCTTACACTATTTTGTTTTTGGTAATTTTAGGATTTTGGGTTTTTGGAGATTTTGAAAAATTAAGGCAAATTAATATATAATAAGATTATGTCAAATGATAATACTCCAAACGAAGAAGAGGGGAAATTGGTGATTGATATATATGAAGTAGATAATAATTTTGTCGTTGAGGCTCCAGTAGCTGGCGTTAATCCTGAAGAGATAGAAATTGAAGCTACTAAAGACAGTTTGTTTATTAGTGGAAAAAGAAGCCGACCAAATTTTGTTGCTGAAGATAATTTTATTTATCAAGAATGTTTTTGGGGAAATTTTTCTCGATCAATCATTCTTCCTCAAGAGATTGATCCTAATGGCATCAGTGCTAGTTTTAAAAATTCTATTCTCATAATTCGTTTGCCAAAAGCTAAAAAAAGTATTAGTAATAAAAAAGTCAAAATAAATATTGAAAAATAATATGAAAAATATAGAGAACATTGTTTCTGCGGCAGAAGAAAAAAATAATGAATATTTAGAAGCAAAAGAGTTGTTAGCTGATTTAAAAAAAGAACTTGAGATAGAGTCTGATTCATTTATTAAATCGGGATTTCCTGTAGATGAAAGTTTACGTCTCGATCCAAATAAATTTAAGGATTTATTATATAATAGATTGGTTGTTGAAAATCATAATAAATTAGTGGCAAAAAAGAGTCGAGAATTTTCAGAAAATAAAGATTCTATAGGTGAATTATTAGAAGCTTCCAAAACTCTGTCTATTAATAGATTTTGGCTTGGCGGAGAGTTTGTAGCTGTTAGAGCGAGCCAATTTGATGATTATACAAATGGCGTTGATGAGTTATTAATTCATAAAGAATCTAACACCGTTGTAGCGGCTATTGATAGTACTACCGATATTTTATCAAAGGCTGATAAAAGCAGTTATGGTAATCAAAAATCTTTAACTGCTATGTTAAAAGAAGGAGCTGAAGTTGCTTATGGTGTTAAGCTAGAAAATGGTTATGTTGTTAAGCTTTCAGCTCTTAAAAATTTACCGATTTTTATTGTTAATTTTAATCGACAAGAAACTATTGAGCTTGCTAAAGATGTTTTAAATCATAAGATTTCTCCTTTAGAAGATAAGCTAAAGGAATCATTAATAAAACAAGCGGAGTTATTTTCGCAGAATTGTTCTTCTATAATGAAGCCGCATTATATTAAAGCTGGAAAAATTTTTAAATCTATTAAAAATAAGTAATTATTTTTTAGGAATTAAGAATATTAATTTGTCTTTTTCCTTCGATTTGAAAACTTAAAATTTCTAATTTTTCATTGACTATTCGAGCTTTAATTAATTTAATTCTTTTTTGAGGTGGCAAATCTATTGATTTAATTCTTAAAGGTTTTTCAAGAATAGTCCAAGCACCCGGTTCAAGGCAAAAAGCATTAATTTTTCTTAAAACAGCAAGAGCTGATTTTTTATCTCCGTTTATGGCTTTTTCTATCTCTACGGGTTCTATAAAGGCATCTTGAGAAGTAAATTTTTTTGTGTAAGTAGCCATTTCTTCGTTCTGCTCTTTTAAAATTATTTCGCCGTCTAAAAATTTTGGTAGTATTTTAATAATTAAATTAGCTCCTAAGTCAGCTAATTTATTTTGTAAGTCTAGAAAATTATCACTATCTTTTATCGGTATTGATTCTGAAGCCAAAATTTTTCCATGATCCATCTTATTATCAAGTACAAAAAGACTAATACCTGTTTTTAAATCGCCATTTAAAATAGCACTCTGGATTGGTGAGGGGCCTCTATATTGAGGTAAGAGAGAGGGATGAATGCCTATAATTCCCATATTAAATAAATTTAAAATTGTTTCGGGGATTATTTTTCCGTAAGCGGCAACAATGCCAAAATTATTAGAATCACCTAATTTACTTTTGAATTCGGTAAATGATAATCTTTCCGGCTGATAATATTCAAGACCATATTTAATAGCAATTTTTTTTACTGGTGGAGGAGTTATAATTTTTTTTCTGCCGGTTGGCTTATCTGGGTTACAAACAATAAGAGATGGGGGATAGTTATTGAGAATTAATTTTTCTAAAATTTGGGCAGCAAAATCTGGTGTGCCAAAGAAAACGTATTTTAAATTATTTTTTCTCATCGGTAACCGAATCTCGAATGTTTTTAGTGCGATCAATAAAAAGCTTTCCGTCTAAATGGTCAACTTCATGCTCAAAAACTCGCGCTAAAAGTCCCCAAGCTTTTATTTTAATTGGGTGATTATTTTTGTCACGGCCTTCAAGAGTTATAGAATAAGGGCGTCTTACAAGACCGTATTTTTTAGGGACACTTAAACATCCTTCTTCGAAATCTATCTCTTCTTTTGATGTTTTAATAATTTTGGGATTAAAGATGGCATAAAACTTAGATCCATTTTCTGAGGGAACTTTAGCTACAAAAACGCGATAATTAAGACCGATTTGATTAGCGCTTAAACCAATTCCATTGTTTTCAATCATCGCCTTTTTCATTTTAGTTACAAGATCATAAATTTCTTTTTTAGAGAATTTAGAAAAATCAAAATCGACAGTTTTCTGTTTTAAAAATTTTTCTTCGCTTTTATTAGAGATGGTTAAAATTTTCATTTTTTATTGAGTTATTTTTTCCCTTGCTTTTAATTTTAGATCTTTTTTTAATTAGATTCAAAATTTTCATAAAATAAGCACCTTTATTTTTAATATTGTTTTTACTTGCTATTTCTTTAGCTAGAAGAAATATTTTATTTGCGTTATTTTCTTTAGCAATTTTAATGTATAAAGACTTATGTTTTTCGTCGTTTAATAAGCTAGCTACTTCTAATCCAACCAGTTGGAATTTTTTGCTTATTCTTGATTTTTTCTTTCTTTCCTTGAGAATCTTTGAATAGTACTCTTTAAAATCCATCAATAAAATTATTATAACAATATTGGGTAAAATTTTAAATTTGCTTTTTAAATAATTATAGTTATTATTATTTAAATAATGTTTAAAGCCAGGAAATTTTTTATTGTTTTACTAATAGCTGTTATTTTGGGGTCAGCTTTGTTTTATATTGGCTTTAGTTATGGTAAGAGTCAATCTAAAAATATCCATATTGTTGGCGTTAGTAATATCAACCAGCCAAATAGTACGGGAACTGTTAGTTTTCAAGAGTTTTGGGATGTTTGGCAGATAATTAATGATAATTATTTAAGAAATGATAAAATCTCTAATCAAGATAAAGTTTATGGAGCAATTTCTGGATTAGTAAACTCCTTAAAAGATCCATACTCAGTCTTCTTTGACCCGTCAGATTTTACAACTTTTAACCAGAATATTCAGGGTAATTTTGGCGGAATAGGCGCTGAACTGGGAGTGAAGAATAATCAAATAGTTGTTATTAGTACTTTAGAAAATACTCCTGCTGCTCAAGCTGGTCTTAAAACTAATGATATTATTTTAGCCGTTGATGGAACATCGACAGCTAATATGTCTCTCGATCAAGTTGTTTCATTAATAAGAGGACAAGTAAATACCCCAGTGACTTTAAGTATATTGCGAAGTAATTGGGATGCTCCTAAAGATTTTAAAATTATCAGAGCCAACATTGAGGCTCCTACTTTAGATTCTAAAGAATACACTACTTCAGCGGGTAAAATTATTTACATTCATTTATATGCCTTTAATGCCAACACGGAATATTTGTTTTCTAAAGCAATTATTAAGGCGTTATTAAATGGCGATAAGGGAATGATTCTTGATTTGCGGGGTAATCCTGGAGGGTATTTAGATGTAGCAGCTGATTTAGCTGGATGGTTTTTGCCTAGAGGATCAGTTGTTGTAAGAGAAGAGGGGAGAGTCGATAGTTTTAATCAAACAATTTATGCTAATGGAAATGAATCTTTAGTTAACTTTCCAACTGTTATTTTAATTGATGGAGGTTCAGCCTCAGCTTCAGAAATTCTTGCCGGTGCTCTTCATGATGATAGAGGGATTAAGCTAATAGGTGAAAATAGTTTTGGTAAAGGGACTGTTCAAGAGCTTATTCCTTTGCCAGATGGCTCAGCATTAAAATTGACAATTGCTCATTGGGTATTACCAAATGGCCAAATTCTTGAGGGGAAAGGTTTAACTCCGGATATTAAAGTATCGATATCAGATCAAGATATTCAAAACAAACAAGATCCTCAACTTCAAAAAGCTTTAGAGGTTATTGCTTCTGAGATTAAATAATTTAAAATTAAATTATGAAAGTTATCTTATTAAAAGATTCTAATTTAGGAAGAAAATTTGAAGTTAAAGAAGTTAAAGATGGTTATGCTAAAAATTTTCTTATTCCTAATGGTTTAGCTATTTTAGCTACTCCGTCGAATCTTAAAAATATTGAAAGACAAAAATTAATTGAAACTAAAAAAGAAATGGAAATTAAAAAGGAGTTAGAGGCTATTGCTAATCAACTTGAAAATAAGAAAATTGTTTTTCCTGTAAATGTTGATAAAACCGGATCGGTTTATGGTTCGGTTAGTAAGGAAGATATTCTAAATGGTCTGAGGGATTTGGGAATTTTTACAAAAAATCGAATTGAGGTAGAAATCGATCGCCCTCTTAAAGAAATTGGCGAACATAAAGTTAAAATAAATTTAGGTAAGAATGTTTCTAGAGATATCTTAGTGGTTTTAGAAGCAAAAAATACTCAATAAGATATTTATTTTATAAAAAGTTTATTTTTAGTAAAGGCTTATCCTTGGGTAGTTTTTTAATTCATTAACAGTTGACTAATAGCGCTAATTTAATGTATAATTTAATTAGTAATTAAAGGAGGTAAAATATGGAAAAATTAAAGATAGGGATTTTGAAGGAAGTTAAAGCTGGAGAGGGGAGAGTTATTTTGACTCCAGAAGAGGTAAAAAAACTTTATAGTATTTTTTCTAATATCGAGATTTATGTTTCGAAAGGAGCAGGAGAACAAGCTGGCTATTATGATTCTAATTATTCCGATCAAGCTCATATTGTTGATAATAATTTTATTTGGGAAAATTGCGATTTAGTACTTAAAGTGAAAGAACCTTTGCCAGAGGAAATTAAAAAAGCTAAATTTGGTCAGCGTATTGTAGCTTTTATTCATACGCCTTGTTGATAATAATTTTATTTGGGAAAATTGCGATTTAGTACTTAAAGTGAAAGAACCTTTGCCAGAGGAAATTAAAAAAGCTAAATTTGGTCAGCGTATTGTAGCTTTTATTCATACGCCGGCACTGGATTATCTTAAGCCGGCTATTGAAGAAAAAAAACTTCAGATTTTTGCCTTGGAGAGATGGGAAAGAGATGGTGTGGATCCGCTCTCAGAAATGTCTAAAATTGCAGGGGAGGTGGGTGCTAATTTAGGGATTATGGCTTTAGAAACGAAACTAATTTATAACTCCAAGAGATTTGGCTATGTTTCTTCAGATAAAAAGGCAAATGCGATGATTATTGGATCGGCAGGACAGGTGGGGAGGGTAGCTACAGAAGTGTTAGCTAAACAAGATATTTTTAATAAAATTGTTTGTGTTGACCCTCAAAATCATTCTTTTTCAAAGTATATTGATGGCCGTCCGTTAATAATAAATACAAAACAATTTTCTTTGGATAGTTTAGCTGATGCTGATTTAATAATCTGCGGAGCCAGGGTTCCAACTCAATCAGCTCCTAAGATTTTAACCGCTAAAGAAGTAGAATTCTTAAAAGATGGAGTTGTAATCGTTGATGTGGCAATTGACGAAGGAGGGAATTTTGAATATTCTTATCCTCAAAAACCAAATGAATCCCCGAGAATTGTTATGGTTAGAGGCAAAGAAATTGTTTTAATTTCTATCCCTAATTTGCCAGGAACTGTTCCGAGAGTATCAACTCCAGCTATTTCAAGAGCAGTCTTTCCATTTGTTAAAAGTATAATAGAAACATTCCAAAGTAATGAATCCTTTCCAGAAGATGTTCTTAAAACTCTAATAATCTAATATTGAATTAAAAGCCGCTTTCTAAAGCGGCTTTTTATAGGAAGATAAGTCAAAAAATCTTTTAAATAACCGAGACAAAAGTTCTTTTTCTTTTAGTGCCGTTAAAACTCGTTTTTGATTTAACATAAAATTTAACCGAGCCGTTTTTAGCAGCATAAAGAGTATCGTCTCCGCCACGTTTAACATTTTGACCGGGTAAATATTTTGTTCCTCTTTGTCTAATTATAATTTGGCCAGTTAAAATTTTTTGGCCATCTTGGACTTTGACTCCTAATCTTTTAGATTCGGAATCTCTGCCTAATTTTGTCGAACCAACTGCTTTAGTATGAGCCATAGTTTTATTATGATATAAAATCTAATATAATTGTCAAATGGTTACTATTAAAAATTTTTTCAAAACTCATAAGGAGAAATTAATATGGGGAATTGTTTTATTTTTAGTAGCTAGTTTAAGTTTTGGGCTTGGTTATTTAGCTAATAGAGAATTTAATCATTCGCCAATTATTATTCAAAATTGTAATCAAATTCATAACAAAGAATAATAATTTTAAGATTAAATAATTTAAAGATATATTGTATTTTAAAAGGGGAATTAGATTTTAGATATTAATTATATGTCGCACAAGATACCTTTTACGACATATTTAAATAAAGAAAGGAGAAACTAGAATTTAGGTTTTATTTAGGTTTTTTGGATAAATTAGGATAGATAAATTATTAAAAAAATAATACAAAATTTTAGGTGAAATTTAGATAAAGATAATATAACAAATTTATATTTTAAATTATTTTAGCAATTTCAATCTTTATTTTTTCATTAAATTAAAGTTTGTAAGATTATTTATATTGCTTCTCTACCTCTATCTCTTTCATCTGAGTTTTCTTAAATTTAATTGTTGTCATTTTGAAGTTATTGAGGTAAAATAACGTATATGGATTTAATTGATAAAAATACCTTAAAGCATTTAGCTGATTTAGCTAGAATTAAAATTAACGAAAAAGACGAAGAAAA
>Ga0078972_1004309_pt1 | contig 39430 bp, 37 predicted proteins | sample YelNatPaOPGAMG01_FD_67568 | JGI IMG/M metagenome (GOLD analysis project Ga0078972, IMG submission 67568) | Hot spring thermophilic microbial communities from Obsidian Pool, Yellowstone National Park, USA - OP-RAMG-01 (SPADES assembly) (version 2) | ecosystem: Environmental > Aquatic > Thermal...
ACCATTCTGTCTTAGATATTCCACTTGTCGTTCTAAGTCATCTTTCTGAGTAGCAGAAGAAACTCTCGCATATCCAATTATGCTTCGTATTCCTTTCTCTCCCTGTAACCTTCTAATTTCTGATTCGGGTATTCTCCTGCGACCACCAGGGGTTCTTACAGCCCTAATTTTTCCTTGCTTATCCCACTTCTGAATAGTCCTTGGATGAAGACCAAGTAGCAAACACGCCTCTTTCAGGGTATATAATTTTTCAGGCATGATACACAATATAACAAACACCCATAAAACCTATATATTTAGAAACTGCTGGTTACGGCAAATTCATCCGACCATTGAAATGGTCGTTTTCTTTGCCTATCAACTATAAACTTTCGCTGTGATTTAGGGATAACTTAAAAGGAACCTTCATTAAACCCATATTCACCTATCAGAGGAACGAACATCACTGGAAGAAGATTCCGCCGTGTGACCTCTCCGTGCTTTTTCTCCAAAAGAACCAAGTCTTGCCAGTAGGGGGTGGAACCAACTGGAATGATGAGCTTTCCATCTTCCTTCAACTGCTCTACGAGCGGTGCTGGGATGCTTGGCGCAGCCGCTGTAACAATAATCCTATCAAACGGAGCCTTCTGGGGATAACCCTTTGTGCCGTCGCCCACTACGATTTCAACATTTTTGCAACCTATGCGCGAGAGGTTTTGTTTTGCCAACTCTGCAATTTCCGGTATGCGTTCAACAGAAAAAACCGCACCTTTCTCACCGACGAGTTGCGAAAGGATTGCTGCATTATAGCCAGAGCCGGCACCGACTTCTAAGACGCGCATCCCATCGCGCACGTCTAGTTCCTTGCTCATAACCGCAACTATGCTCGGGGCGGAAATTGTCTGCCCAAAGCCTATGGGAAGAGGACAATCGTGGTACGCCTGGGACTCTAGTTGAACGGGAACAAAGAGCTTCCTGTCTACGTTAAGCATCGCATTGGCTACCCGGGCGTCTGCATAGCCCATGCTTACAAGATATTCCACCAACCTCTTATTTGATGATTCCACGCATGCATTTCGGCGCTACAACATAAATTATTAACCTATTGCAAACAAAAAAGGTAATACGGCGACTGCATATGGATGTAATACGGATTCCGCAAGAAAGGATAGCTATTCTGATTGGAGTTAAAGGCAAAGCAAAAAAGGAAATTGAGAGGAGAATAGGTGTAAAACTAAAGATTGGAGAAGATGGCGAAGTGGAGATTTCCTCAAGCGACCCTTACAAAGAGTATATGGCTAAGGAGGTAGTCAAAGCCATTGCGAGGGGTTTTGCTCCGAATGCAGCCATGCGATTGTTGGATGAAGAGCAGTATTTGAAGGTAATAGATTTGAAGGAAGTACTTGACACGGAAAAGGCGATATTGAGGCAAAAAGGCAGGATAATTGGGGAAAAGGGAAAGACAAAGAAACTCATTGAAGAGTGCTCCGGAGCGTTGGTAAGTGTTTATGGTTCAACTGTATCGCTTATTGGAACGATAGAGGAGATTGATCTTGCGGCTGAAGCAATAATGAAACTTTTGGAAGGAAAGCCGCACTCGTTTGTTTACAAGTTGCTTGAGAAGGGAAGAAAAAGGATGAAAGAGGAACAGATAGCCCATATGTGGCAGCCCGTAATGAGCACACGCTGAACGGTGAAGGTATGGTTTACGACATTTCAAAAGAATTTAAGGAGCATTCAATCGCAGAGTTCTTCAAGAAGAATAAGCAGATGCTCGGGTTCTCGGGAAAAGTGAGGTCGCTTACGACTGTAGTGCATGAATTTGTAACCAACAGCCTTGATGCGTGTGAGGAGGCAGGCATTCTGCCAGAGATAACTGTCCAACTGGAGCAGCTTCCAAGCGGCCATATGAAGCTCACTGTAGAGGACAATGGACCCGGGATACCTAAGAAATTGGTTGGAAAGGCGCTTGGGCAAATGCTTGCTGGAACCAAATTCCACAGGTTCATGCAGCAGCGGGGGCAACAAGGAATTGGCGCCTCCGGAGTGGTGTTATACTCCCAAATAACCACTGGCAAACCAGTCTACTTTAAAACAGGACTGGGCGATGGGAAGGCGTACGAAGGCGAGATTAAGATTGATTTCCAGAACAACCGCCCGATATTGATGAATGAAAGGGAATATGACGAAAATTATAGGGGGTTAAAAGTACAAGCGGTTTTTGGGGATGTAAAATATGATAAGAGCGAATATTCGCCTTTTGAGTATATCAAGAGAACCGCACTCGCAAACCCACATGCGCAAATCATTTTCATAGACCCGACTGGCGAACGGATATTATTTCCCAGAGCTTCGGATCTCGTGCCGGAAGAACCAATTGAAGTGCAGCCGCACCCGCTGGGGATAGGCACACATGATTTGCTTGAATACGCGCATGCTTCCCAAGAACGCAAACTATCCTCATTCTTTGTAAATACATTCTCAAGATTTTCATATGGAAAGGTGGAAGAAACAAAAGCAGAGCTGGTTAAGCACATGCTTGAGAAGAATACCGGAATGCTTAATAGCGATGCTGAAAAGGCGGTTCAAGACTTGTTTGAAGCATCTCCAAAAGAGCTGACGTGGGAACAGGCGGAGATGCTGATATATGTATTCAAGCGCCTCAAGTGGATTTCACCTGAGACCGAAGCGCTTAGGCCGATAGGGCCAAGCCAGATAGAAAAAGCCATGCGCAACATATTCAACCCAGAGTATGTGGTTGTTACGGAAAGAAAACCGAAGATATTCAGGGGCGGGATACCGTTCATGGTTGAAGCGGCGATTGCGTATGGCGGAAACGCTGGAACGCAGAAAGCAGATGGTGGCGTTTCTGGAACGATATACCGGTTTGCAAACCGCGTCCCTCTATTGTTTGACGCTGGAGGATGTGCGCTGACCACCGCGGTTAAAGGGCTTGATTGGCGGCGCTATGACGTGCATGATTTTGAGAACGAGCCTATCTCGGTATTCATAAACTTTATTTCTGTGCATGTCCCCTATACGGGTGCTGGGAAACAGGCAATCTCGGAAGAAGAAGAGATAATTGAGGAGGTACGCCTCGCGGTTATGGAAGCTGCCCGGGGCATACAGCGCTACTTGCATGGAAAAATAAGGGAAAGGACAAGAGAGGCGAAGAAAAAAGCGATATTAAGGTATGTAAAACAGCTATCGCAGGATCTCCCGCAGTTGGCTGGAAAAGGAGAACCGGAACAACTTGAAAGAAAACTTATGCAGCTTGTTGAAAATAAGTACTCCCAACTAACCTTGGAGGAAGCAGAGGAGGAAGTTGAGAAAAATGGAAATGGGGAAGAGGTAAGAGATGAAACAACCGATGCGGAAGAGGAGTGATGGCTATGGCTGAAAAGAAACCTGCAATAACAAAGTTGGAGGAACTGGGGTTGAAGATGATTCAACAGGTTGAGAGAAATGAATCACCAACGTTTGAAACCGTTTTACGCTCAAAAGGAAACGTGATATATGATGAAGCAATTGGCTGCCTTAGGCTCGGTGAAAGCAAGGAACAGAGAACATTTGTGAATGTGGCGCAGGCAAAAAAGTTTATGCAAACTATCGCAGTAGCGAACAAGTGCAAAAAATTCCTTGAAGAGGATGCACACACGTCTATAAGAGGCTTGTTCTATCAACTGAAGTTCTCACTCGGGGAAGAATTTGATGAAGAGCTCTTCTCCGAACAGGAGGAGAGCAACCCGTTAATAGAGGATTTGGAAGTGGCGCTCAAACTAAAAAGAGAGGATTTGAACCTGAATACGGACCGCAAAGGAGTTGTTGCGGGAAATCTCGTCCTTTTAGACAAGTTTGGGGGCGAAAAAACAGAGATTGACTGCGCAAAGCAGGGAAGAAGCGGATGGATGATACCCAGCGATGTGGATAATGGGATGGATTTCGTTTCTATTGACGCGGATTGGGTGCTTGTTGTAGAGAAGGATGCGCTGTGGCAGAGACTCAATGAAGACAAATTCTGGAAAAAGGAGAACTGCATACTCATTACGCCGAAAGGGCAGGCAAGCAGGGGCTGTAGGCGGCTGATAAGAAAGTTGGCTAACATGAAGTTACCAATCATCGTGTTTACTGATAACGATGCGTGGGGATGGTATATTTATTGGGCTATCAAGACAGGTTCAATGAACCTTGCATATCTTGCAAACGATATTGCTACGCCAGAGGCAAAATTCATAGGCATGACGATGCAGGATTTAAACGACTATGATTTTTTGAATAAATTGACCATCAAAGCAAAAGACGTTGATATAAAAAGAGCAGAGGAAATGCTTTCATATGAATGGATAAACAGGCATAAGGAATGGGTGCGCGAGCTGAAGACGGTTATTCAAACTAAGAAAAAGATAGAGCAAGATGCGTTACAAGGTCCTCGCCTTTCGTTTGTAGGTGAGTACCTCCGTGAAAAAATGCAGAAGAAGAAATTCCTTCCGTAGCGCCGTAACCAACACAATTGTTTTAAAACAGAACTTACTAAAACAAAAGACATCTGCCCCGATAGCTCAGTTGGTAGAGCGACTGGCTGTTAAGCTTTGTGCATATAAGCGAATGGTTGACCAAAGCGGAAACCAGTAGGTCGTCGGTTCAAATCCGACTCGGGGCGTCGCATTTTTCGGAGACCCGCGCTTACTCCCCAACCTCTTTTTTAACCTCCTCCTTCCCGGCTTCAAGCTCCCTAACCTGTTCCTTGTCCCTGTTCAGCAACAGGTGTTGGAACTCCCCCACATGTGTCTTCTCCTCTTTCGCGATATCCAGCAACATCGCCTTGATATTTTTGTCAGTTGCAAGCGCAGCCATTTGCTCGTAAAGGTTGATTGCGTCCAATTCTGCGATTATAGCAGTTCTCAGAATCTCTTTGTCCAAACTCTTCTTATCAACCTTGCCCAGCTCTTTTGGTATTTCGGACATCATCCGCCTCACCTCCATTCCATTTCTGGCAATGGTTCATTGACCTTTTAACTTTATCGGCGGGAAGTCCCATTCCGTGAGGGAGGGGATGAGAGCCGAAACCTTTTATATTCCCCACAACTTATATCTCTTTCGTCAACCTGCAGACATGGGTCGCATCACGTCTCGCATCCAGTAGCCCTGTGTTGCGTAAAGTCGGAAGGGAATGCTGGAGGGACACAATAGGGTGGGAACCACCCTGGATTCAAGCCCGTGGAGACGCCAGCAGGTCGTCGTTGAAGCAGGAAGCTCCCTGCGAAAGTTGGGAGTAGTTCACACTGCAGGCGTATAATCATTATTGACACAAAATCAGGGCGTTAATTATGAAAAAAATAATAAAAACGGCAGATTCGGAAGGCACGGACGAAACCATACGGAAAAAGATTGCGCAAGCATATTACGAAGAAGAGGTGAAAAAGAATATTCGCCTGTTAAAACATGCCCAAAAAAGCGTATTGAGCAAACTCGCATCCAATATAAAGGACGAGAAGAAAAGGGAAGAATGCCTCAAGATTGCATTAACGCAAGACGAATTAACTAGGATTCATAATGAATGCCAAAGGCTTTTTGCCAAACCAACCCTTGCAAAAAACACCAAAGAATATGATGAAATAAATGCGAAGCTGATTGTATATGAAGAAAGCGAGGGGTTCCGGCGGTTTCTGGCTGAAGCCGTAATGAAAAAATGCATGGAAAAGGCAGGGGAAGAGTTATGGAAAACCATAACCCAGAGCAATCCAAACGCCCCTATTTACGAAGCGTTTAGTAAGGCATTTAAATCGGTGAAATATCTTGGTTTTATTTACCAAAGCGCCTGAAATTCATGCCTGCATATTCTGCCTTTGCGCCCAACTCCTCCTCTATGCGCATGAGGCGGTTGTATTTTGCAATCCTCTCCCCGCGCGCGGGAGCACCTGTTTTAATCTGCCCGCATGAAATGGCCACGGATAAGTCTGCAATGGTGTCGTCGGGCGTCTCCCCGCTCCTGTGGCTTACCACAACAGACCAGCCATTTTTAAAGCAAAGGCGCGCAGCATCCAACGCTTCTGTGATTGTGCCTATTTGGTTTACCTTCAGAAGCATGGCATTTGCAGCCTTTCTGTTAATTCCCTCCTGCACACGCTTGATATTTGTAACAAATATATCGTCGCCCACTACTTGGACATCTTTACCGACCTTTTTGGTAAGTTCTGCGAAACCGTCAAAATCGCTTTCCTCTAGCCCATCCTCAATACTCACGATGGGATAGGTTTTGATGATGTCTACCCAGTAATCAACCAGTTCGCCGGATGAGAGGAACTTTTTATCAATCCAGTATGCCTTTTTTTCTTCGTTGTAAAAACTTGAAGCAGCAGGATCCAAAGCCAGCTTAACCTCCTTTGTATAACCTGCTTTTTCAATCGCTGCCATCAAAGCATCAAGTGCATCGCGTGTGAATTGCAGGTTGGGGGCGTAGCCTCCCTCGTCTCCAACATTTTTTGCGCTCGGCCCATATTTCTCCTTCACAATTTTCCCAAGTGCATGGTAACACTCAGCCCCCATCCTGAGCGCTTCATGGAAGTTGCGCGCGCCGATAGGCATGAACATGAATTCCTGCGGGCTTAGTTCCGTCCCTGCATGCTTTCCGCCATTTAATACATTCAACATTGGGGCTGGAAGCAAGTGCGCGCCCATTCCCCCGAGAAATGCGTATAGTGAAATGCCTTTGGAAAGAGCGCCCGCTTTTGCAGCTGCCATTGATACGGCGGTCGTAGCGTTTGCCCCTAGGTTTGATTTGTTAGGGGTCCCATCAAGCTTAATCATCGTCTCATCTATCGCTCTGAGATTCTCTATATCCATACCAGCAAGAGCCTTTGAGATGCGCTCATTTACGTTGCGCACTGCTTTTAGCACGCCTTTTCCGCCATAGCGCTTCGTGTCACCATCCCTTAATTCCAGAGCCTCAAGAGTGCCCGTAGAAGCGCCGCTCGGGGCACATGCTACCCCCTTTATCCCGTTGTCCAAAACTACCTCTGCTTCAACGGTTGGGTTGCCGCGCGAATCCAGAACTTCCCTCGCCTTAACCGAAACAATCTTCGCCATTCAGATACACCTCGTCAGATTAGAATATATGGATTTATAGACCCAACATTTTAATGGCCTCATCTGGCCTCTCGTAATATTTTTTGCAGAAAAGCGAAACAGATTCTATTGAGGTTGCTTTCTTCTCCTTTAATTTGCGCAGGATGCGCTCGCGCCGTTCAATCTCCGCCATAACCTCTTTTGGTGAAAGCCCGGAGGCCGATGAAATGCGGTCGCGGTAAGTTACGCTGGGGGCGAGTTCAACAAGTTTGCGGCGCTGGAAGTCAAACTGGTACCTGTCTGCGAGCAAAACCTTGCCGCTCTCCATCCCTGCTACTTCGCTTATTCCGGTAATCCTGCGGAACTGCTCCCCGTTTTGCATAAAACGCCCGACTGTGATTATCACATCCACGAGCGGAATCATCTGGGTCGGCACGTTCATTGGCTCATGCTCAAGCCGCATGACCGCCTCCCGAGAAGTGCCCGCGTGAATAGTGCCCATGCAAATCTTACCTATGTTCATGGCAGTCATCAAGTCCTTTGCTTCTGCGCCTCTTACTTCCCCAACAATAATACGGTCAGGCCGCATGCGCAAAGAGTTTTTGACTAAATCCTCCATCGTCAAACCATCCCCGCTAACAAGCCGAGAACAGTTTTCCTCTGTTTTTGTGTTGAGCTCAAGCGTATCCTCTATAACGATTGTACGCTGATTTGGCGGGAAGAACGAGAAAAGCGCGTTAAGAAGGGTTGTTTTTCCTGCTGCAGGAGCACCGGCAATCAGTATGTTCGCTGGTTTTACGCCTAAACCTTCGGCATAAAGCCAAAGTTCTGCTGCAACGTGGTAATCCAACATGCCCCAATCAACCAAATCTATTATGCTTGGGGGAATTTGCTTGAAGCGCCGGATTGTGATTTGCGGGCCAAGTGGTGAAAAAACGATGTTTGCGCGCGCACCGTCTGGCAAGTGCAGATCGTTTATCCGCTCAAGTCTTGCCTTGCCGGAGAAAAGGAGGAGGCGCTGGATGAATAGGTCAAGCTCGCCATATGAGTCGAAACGGGCGGATGTTTTAACCATCCCTTTTTTAGAATCAAAAACAAAAATCGGATTCAGCGAATTAATCATTATGTCCTCCACGGAGGGATCTCGCATGAAATCGTCCAACAAACCATAGCTCGCAATACTTGAAACGAACTCTTCCTTCTCGCGCTCGCTTAATCCGGAATAATCATTATCAAGCAGGCTGCGAACAGCATTTCGCACGTCGTCCATTGACTCAATTAAATGGATTTTGCCGCAGAGTTTCTTTATTATCTCTTCTACAGAAGGTTTTGCCTGAGCCACGAGACAATTGGGACGCACGCTTAATAAAAACATTTTGAAGGCTGGCAATCAAAATTGTCAAAAAAATAGCATGTAAATTGACTCTGTTCAGAAAAAATTAATTGTACGACCTTATAAAACGAAGGTAATAAAAACCAGTTTTGCATAAACTTAACAAAATGGCCTTGGGGGGTCGGGAATGATTACAATAAAAGAGATAATGCACGGGGTAACAATTATTTCCGAAGATGCAACGGTTCTTGAAGTAGCGCAGATTATGGAAGACAAATGCACAACTGCGGTGCTTGTTGAGTCATTTGGTGAAGTAAATGGTATAATTACAGAAAGGGATTTGGTTACAAAAGTTATGGCGCGCGCTATAGACCCTCGCCTTGTCAGGGCAAGCCAGATAATGACACCGATCATTTATACAATAGATGCTGAGGAGGATATAACAAAGGCAGCCATTATCATGGATAGGAATAACATACGCCGCTTGCCTGTAACGAAAAATGGAAAGATAGTTGGCATCGTAATGACGCATGATATAAGTAAAGCGATGCCGTATGCGCTACATTCGCGTATAAGCAGCATGCGCACTATGGATAGAAACCATTACCCTGAATTTTAGCCAGAGCCTCTTTTCTCATGCAGTCGCAATATAGCGGCTGCAACCTCTCCTTTTGCTTCTTTTAACGCACCAATTGCTTCCTCTCTGCTGCATCCTGCCTGTTCTATAACGAGTTTGATGTCTTCTTCGTTTGGGCCAGCCTCGCGCTCTGCGATGCTGCCGGATATCTGGAGCATTTTCTGCCCCTGAATATCCATTATCACCACTTGCGGAGAAGAAACAACGATTTCTGAACCATCTGTCTTCTTTACAATGACCTCGCTTGCATCTACCTCAGATGTCTTAATGCCCATTTGCTGCATGAGCCTCTGCATCTGCCTCGGATTCATTCCTCCAACTCCAGGAATCATTTCCTCACCTCAATAAGCCTAAATAGCTTTTCAACCGCTTCCTTCGCATTCCTTGCGGAGACAATTGAATCGCTTCTTTTCTCATCAATTCTCTTACCCGCAAGCGCTTTAGCGTAACCGCCTGTTGAGCTTATCGCAACAATGGGCTTGCCGTAAGCCCAGGCTTGGCACGCTTCGCTTAGTGTTCCGCATTCACCCTGAATCATTATTAACCCATCGCTGGAAAGAGCGATGATTTGGTTTCTCGCCCATTCCATCGCAGTCACGATTTTTACATCAACAAATGGATTTGCGGAAAGCGCACTGTTGCCCGGAAGCACGCCTATCGTTAAGCCGCCTTCTTCCTTTGCCCCTCTACATGCTTCCTCCATCACGCCTTCCAGACCGCCGCAGATGAGAACTGCGCCCCGCATCGCAATAAGCCTGCCAACCTCGTACGCTGCTTTAAGTGCAATCCCCTTCTTGGTTCTCCGTGAACCGATTACGCCTATTTGCATGCTTTAGTATTCAAATGCAAGCCAATTAAAAACATGCTGGAGATGAAAAAAGGGCGGAAGAAAACTACGATATAAAAAATAAGAAGGAGGGGAAGTTGTTCACGCCGCGGCAAAGGTCTCCTGAACCTCTGTCTTCCTCACTTCTACCCGCTTGATTGGGATAATCTTTTTGATTGCTTTATAAATACGCGAGGAGAACTTCCCGAAGACTATCTCCTGTTCTATTGCTGCGAAATCCATCTCCTTTGCCCTGGCAATAATTTCTGTGCGGGCCGCATTCCGGACCGCTGTCTTTGCAGGATTGCTCGCCTTTTTTGCTGTGTAGAGGGATGTTTTTATGCGCAGTTTTACACCATCCTTCGTCTCTACGTCAACAACATCGTGGATGACGTCGCGCTTCCTGCGCACAAGCGAACGCAAATAGGAAGGAGATAGCTCGTGGCCCACGAGTTTGGTAAAAGCACTTTTTCCTTTCACGTCGTTTACGCGGAACAAAAGCGTAGTATAAGCCTGCGTCATATCGCCCGTAAGGTCACCGAGCGAAACCCTCACTATTCTATTAAGCAACTTAGAATCATCGTCTGCGGGTATTTGACCTATCTCTTTGTTTTCAAACATATCCGGCGCAATAACGGAATACCATGTTTTTGTTTTCCATTTGTCTACAACACGTTGTTTAGCCATCAATAGCCACCCTTTACTTTACTAAGAGTGCAGCTGCCTCGGGGTCGTAGACCCAGCCTTCTGGCAACTTGCCCACTTTAGTATAATATTTAACAAGCCGCTTAATCTTGGATTCAACATGACTCAATTTGACCCGATTGTGAACATCGCCTGTGTTTTCCTTTAAGTGCTTGCGCATGCGCATCGCGCGCTTGATTAGCTCCAGCAAATCATGCGGATAGTCTACTTTTACCCCGCCTTCAACGAGGATGCGCACCACGCTTTTTCCAGTCACATTTTTCACGCTTGGAATCCCGTATTGATCGCGTAATGTTTGGCCAATCAATGCAGGGCTCATGCCTTTCTTTCCGAAATCAACCACAAGGTCTTCCACTTCGGGCGCGGAATATTCCACCCATTCTGGGACCGTTTTTGTGGGAGGACGCTCCGAACCGGACCTCCCCCGTTTTTTAGAATGCATTCTCGCCATAATATCATCCCTTTGCTAAATGCTTAACCAACTCCTCCAGAGCCATTCGCCTATGCGAAACGGCATCCTTTTCCACAACACTTAATTCAGCGAAGGTTTTCTGGAAGCCATCCGGCACGAAGATGGGGTCGTAACCAAACCCTTCCCTTCCACGCGCCTGGGTTGAAATGCTTCCTTTGGCTTCGCCTTTAAAAACATGAAGCCCCTTACCATCAAAGAATGCGATTGCCGTTCTGAATGCAGCCCTCCTCTGTGTAACGCCTTCCATGAGGCGCAGGATGCCCCCGATCCCTATCTTCTTAAGGACCCAAGCAGTGTAGGTGCCTGGAAAGCCATTCAAAGCATCTATGAATAGACCCGTATCCTCAACGAAGAATGGGGGCTCTACTTTGCCTTTCAGCCTTTCTACAGAATCCGCTGCAATATCAGCCGGATCATCGCTCCTTATCTCTGGATAAGAAAGCTTCGCGTGGCGAATATTTACGCCGAATTCCTTTAAAATCCTTTCCGCTTCGCGGAACTTATTGTCGTTTGATGTGACGAACGTTATCTCCATCACTTCACCACTTCAACCTTAAACTCGCCTTTGGAAACTTGCACGTCTTTCACCTTGCCGGCTGCGTTTATTTCTTCCAGCACGCCATCAATCAGTTCGGGCTCAAGCGTCGTTATTTTCGCCAAAGTGATTTCTGCGCTGAGGGCGAGCTTGTTATCCGCCTTAAATCTTCTTATTTCAGCAAGCACCTTATTGAGCAGCTCTGCTTGCTTTTCCGCTTTCTCGTCTATGTCTTTTTCGTATAGCACAGGCCATTTGGATTGGGCAAGCGACTTGTCGCCTTCGTGCTTCCTGAAGATGGACTCGTAAATTTCCTCAGTAACATGGGGTATGATTGGTGAAAGCATCTTCAAAGTATCTAGCAAAACGACGTAAAGCGTGAATTGCGCTGCCTTTTTGGATTCTTCTCCGTATTTCTCGGGTTGATAGAGACGGTGTTTGACTTCCTCCAAGTAATAATCGCAAAACTCATGCCAGAAGAATTGTTGGAGGGAGGTTATCACTGCAAAATAGTCGTAATTATCATAGTTCGCAGTATTGGATTTAATGAGCCTGTTAATCCTTGAAAGCATCCACTTGTCAACTGCGCGGAACTTAAGTGAGGTTCCTTTCGTGTTTCTTCTGTCAAACCCTTCAAGCGCCTTCTCAACGAATTTGGATGCATTCCAAAGTTTAAGTATGAATGATTTTGCGTATTGGATATCTTTGTAGGAAAATGGCTTATCGCGCGCGAAGGCACCTGAGAGCGCAGTCCATTGCCGAACCGCATCAGCAGAATACTCCTCAATCAATTTGTCCGGAGGGATTACATTGCCCAGCGATTTGCTCATCTTCTTCCCATCTGGCGCGAGAACCATCCCGTTAATCAAAACCTCTTTGAATGGCGGTTTGCCCGTGAGCACCAAGCATCTGTATATTGTGTAAAACGCCCAAGTGCGGATAATCTCCGTGCCTTGCGGGCGCAGTGTTGCCGGATAGGTGAGGTTGAAGAAATCTTCGTTTTCAAGCCATTTGGAAATTATCAGCGGAGAAATAGATGAATCTACCCAGCAGTCGCACGTGGCTTTTTCACCATCAAGTTCCCCACCGCATTTCGGGCATTTTGGTACGGGTGGTTTATCCACACCTGGATAGACCGGCAAACGTTCTTCAGGTGGGGTGACAACATTACCGCACTTCTTGCAGTTCCAAAATGGAAGCGGTGTGCCAAAGATGCGGTCACGGGAGATCACCCAGTCCCATTCAATGTAATTTGCCCAATCCAACAAATACTGAATAGTAAATTGCGGGACCCATCTCATGCTGCGTGCTGCAGTTTTAATGGCTTCCTCAAAACCCTTTATTTTACAGAACCATTGCCGCGAAGTGATTAGTTCTATTGGCCTTCCGCACCTGTCGTGAATCTTTACGGTCTGCTGAAGTTGCTCCTGTTTCACGAGCAAGCCCTCATCTGCGAGCCTTTTCAGTATTTTATCCTTGGCTTCGGAGACATTCAAACCCGTAAATTCCCCGGCATTTATTAGCCTGCCGTGCGGATCGATAGAGTTAATGATTGGGAGATTGTGCCTATAAGTCCAGACAACGTCTTGCTTGTCCCCAAACGTGCACATCATCACGATTCCGGTGCCAAATGTCGGGTCTACTTCGGGGTCAGTTAAAATTTTGACCTCTTGCCCGAATATGGGGACTCGCGCGGTTTTGTTCGCGAGGGAACTATACCTGTTATCATCAGGATGCACGAAGATTGCGGTGCACGCGTGGAGAAGTTCCGGACGCGTTGTCGCGATGATAATGAAACCTTCTTCAGTAGCGTCTGTAGCAAACTTAATGAAATTCAAAACTGTTGCGCGTTGTTGATCCTCCGTTTCTGCCTTTGCGATAGCCGAACCGCAGTGTGTGCACCAGAATACAGGATGCTCGCTCCGATAAACGAGACCGTCATTATACATTTTGAGAAGCGAAAGCTGCACTTTGCGATGGTAGTCCGGAGACATCGTCTTATATTCATATTTCCAATCCGGGGAGAAGCCCATAGAAATCATCTGCTGCCTCATGCGGGCGATGAATTGCTCTGTCCATTCAACGCATTTTTGCCTGAACTCTTCCGGCTTCAGGTCCCTTCCATACTTGGCTTCAACTTTTACCTCTGTTGGAAAGCCTTGGCAGTCCCAACCCTGTGGATAGAAAACGTTGAAGCCCCTCATTCGCTTATAACGCGCGGCGAAGTCAAAATATGAGTATGAAAGAACATGGCCCATGTGGAGATCTCCGCTCGTGAATGGTGGCGGGGTATCTATAGAAAAGACAGGCTTGCTAGAATCCGTTGGATCAAAATCGTGTGCGCCCAACTCAACCCACAATTTTTGCCACTTCGGTTCAATTTCCTTATGGTTCCATTGCCCAAGCATCCAAACCAAACCCCACAATCAAATCAAACTCATCAAACTAACAGATATTTGCATCAAAACATAAATAAAAGAAACGGCAAACTTTATTTGGATGGACCTGAACTTGGAACTAACTATGGAGAGCGGGCAACCAGCTCACTTTATTTGGAATAAAGAGAATAATAGGTATTGGCGGATGGTGGGCGGTGAAAAGGTTGAGGTCTGGATGGAAGACGGAGAACTGCGTTTTACAGATGGCTATGGGGATTACGTCGGCGGTTTATTGCGTGCTGATGATAATCTGAAAGCAATTTACGAACGGATTGGTACGGACGATGTAATGAAACGGGCTATCGCGGATTATGCCGGATTGCGAATAACAAAAAATGACCCGTGGGAGACGCTCGTTTGTTTCATCTGTTCAATAAATAACAACATTCCACGAATCAGAAAAATGGTACAAAGCCTCATGGTGGGTGGAGAAATCATGCGCCCGGAAGAAATGCGAGTAAAAGATTTAAGCGGTCTAAGGCTGGGTTATAGGGAAAGATATCTGAAAGAATGCGCAGAATTTTTGATGAGTTACGAACTGGATAAAATTGGGTTGATGGAATATAAGAGGGCTTGGATTGAACTGCAAAAACTTCCGGGCGTTGGACCGAAGGTTGCGGATTGTGTCCTGCTGTTTGGTTTTGGATTCCTTGAAGCCTTCCCAGTAGATGTATGGATAAAAAGAATGATGGCGCGGCTGTATGGGGCAAGAAATGAAAAAGATACCAGAAATGTAGCCAGAGAAAAATGGGGCGAATATGCAGGGTATGCGCAACAATACCTTTACTGTTTTGCAAGAAGCAGATGTGTTTTTTGAATGTAATCTGTTAGCGAAACCGGCTGCGATAGGCTCGTTTATTCGCGCCGATATTTGTTTATCTCGTTTAGTTTTTTGTTTTTTAAAATAGATAGAAGTTGAAGAGTGTGAAGAGCGGAAGAAGGTTCGTCGCCTTTGTTTCTTTGCGTTAATTCAAGTATGTTTTTTGAATGTAATCTGTTAGCGAAACCGGCTGCGATAGGCTCGTTTATTCGCGCCGATATTTGTTTATCTCGTTTAGTTTTTTGTTTTTTAAAATAGATAGAAGTTGAAGAGTGTGAAGAGCGGAAGAAGGTTCGTCGCCTTTGTTTCTTTGCGTTAACTCAAATTGCTTGAATACCAAGGCAGCGTTGGATTCTGAATCTTTCAGCAGTCGTTTAAAACTTTTTTCTTCAAGTTCTCGCCTGCGGCGCATTTTCATTAATTCAAACTTATACAATTCTTCTGACTCAAACTTTTCTAGAATAAATTGCCGCAACATCCATTGTCTAAAAAGCTCGCGCTCCTGCAACTCCTCGAAGTACTTACGTTCAAAAAAAAGCACATCATGTTCAATTGGCATACCAACCGCAATACATTAAGAGCGCAGTATTTAAAAAGAACGTGGCTTAAACGATTTGAGGGTGCGATAATGGAAAGAGTCAAGACAGGTATTGCAGGTTTAGATGAACTGCTCAATGGTGGTATTCCGGCGGGCAACCAGGTGTTCTTATGTGGTGGGCCCGGAACCGGAAAGAGCAGCATGGGTATGGAATTCCTTTATCGCGGAGCTAAGATGGGGGAACCTGGTTTGTTTTTCTCGCTTGAAGAAGACCCCGAACAGATTGTCCGGGTGCTATCGTCCGTTTTCACCGAATGGAAGGACTTCAAGCACCTGATTGACTCAAAATTACTCATAGTCGCTGGACAAGAGTCATATGTTCATCTGGAGAAAGCAGTTACGCCGGGCGGAAGCGGCACCCTGTATGCATTCTCGCGCATGGCCAGTTCAATTACCGGCATGATAAACGAATACAAAGTAAAAAGAGTCACGATAGATTCTTCCACTATTTTGAAAATGTTTTTTGAACAAGACCTCCTTTTTAGGCGTACTATCTTCGGGCTTTTGAGGCAACTGAAGAAATTGGGTTGCACCACCCTTATCACCGCGGAGGTCCCAACGCTTGAAAGAGGAGGATTCATGTTTGAACCGGAACATTTTGTATGCGACGGCTTGATAATGCTCTACAACTTACCACAACAGGAGAAAAGGCTTTCTGCAATTGAAGTGCTTAAAATGAGAAGCACGGCACACTCGCGTTCCCTCACCCCGCTCAAAATTACACCGGGCGGTATAAATGTTTATGTTGGAGAAAAGGTATACTAGCTGCAGGAGATAAATATGCCAAAATCGGATGCACGGAAATATTACGAATTAGGCAATGAGTATTATGAAAAAGGAGATTTTGATAATGCGATATCAAATTACGACAAGGCGATTGAAGCAGATCCTACATACCATAAAGCGTATTATAATAGAGGACTTGCTTACGCGTGCAAAGAAGACTATGACAAAGCGATTGCTGATATCAACAAAGTAATAGAGATGAAACCAAATTTTGCTGAAGCGTATTACATCTTAGGGCTTGCGTATGAATACAAGAATGAATTGGACAAGGCAATAGAGGCTTATAACAAGTCGCTTAAACTTAACCCGGATTTCAAGGATGCACAGAACCGGCTGGAACTGGCTACTTCAAAGAAAGAGAAGATGGAAAAGGAAAGGGCGGCTGCGCCTTCGGTTTCGGAAACGAAGAGGGAAACAAAAATAGAGGATGGACAGATAAAGGAGGTCGCATTCCTTGAGAAGCCGAAAATAAACTTCTCCCAAGTCGCAGGAATGGAAAGCATGAAGAAAATAATCCTGAAGTATATTGTTTGGCCATTTAAGAACCCGCAACTTGCTGAAAAATATGGAATGAAGGCGGGTGGAGGCGTTCTTCTTTATGGCCCGCCTGGTTGCGGAAAAACATATATCGCAAAAGCGACGGCGGGAGAGTGTGCGGCGAACTTCATCAACGCCAAAATTTCAGATATTGTAGATATGTATGCCGGCAACACTGAAAAGAACCTCCACAAAGTTTTTGTAACCGCGCGTGAAAATGCGCCTGCGATTATATTCTTTGATGAGGTTGAAGCACTCGGTGGAAAAAGGGAAGGTGAACAGCAACAGCATATGAGAATGGCAGTAAACCAGATGCTGGCAGAGATGGATGGTATTGAAGGCAGTACGGAGAACGTGCTTGTTTTGGCTGCAACAAACATGCCGTGGGATGTAGATCCTGCACTAAGAAGATCTGGCAGATTTGGCACAATAGTATATATTCCCCCGCCAGATTTCAAATCCAGGAAAGCGATATTCCAATTGGAATGCAAAAATCGCCCGATTGGTAGGATAGCGTGGAACAGGCTGGCCCTCGCCACATGGGGCTATTCATCTGCAGATATAAAACAGATAGTAAAAGAAGCCGCGATGATTCCGTGGGAAGAAGAATTCAAGACCGGAAAGGGGAGAAAAATTACTACTGGAGATTTCATAAAAGTGATTAAACAGAGAAAAAGCACGCTGGCACCGTGGTATCAACTCGTTGAAAAGGAGATAGTTGGAAAGAAGGAAACGCAGTACATAGATGGAAAGCCACATGTGACAGAGAAGCCCAGCAAGATTGGACCTGAAGAACAAGAGATGTACCGTGATCTAATTAACGAAATAAAGAGAGGTAACAAGTTTTACTGGAAATGGCTGCGGGCGCTTGTTAGGTATATAGCGATATATTTGCCGATACCGATATAGTCAACTTATATCTAATTAACGAAATAAAGAGAGGTAACAAGTTTTACTGGAAATGGCTGCGGGCGCTTGTTAGGTATATAGCGATATATTTGCCGATACCGATATAGTCAACTTATATCTAATTAACGAAATAAAGAGAGGTAACAAGTTTTACTGGAAATGGCTGCGGGCGCTTGTTAGGTATATAGCGATATATTTGCCGATACCAATATAGTCGTTTATATATGGTCAAGGCTTTTGTGGATGACTTTGCGTGCTTCCTGCACACCGATTAGGTCCACCAGAATCATAAGAGAACGCGTAAGAAGAGCATACGCAGCTGCAACGTGTGGCTGAACCCCGAATAATGAAAGTACTGCGATTGAGCCTGCTTCACTCAGCCCAATGCCCGCAAGCGTCGGAGTGGGAATAAATTGCAGTATTGTGATGAGGGGCTGCAAAAACATATAAAAGAGCAATGGATTCAGTTGGATATTCGGTTGCATTCCCACGCTTAGTGCGAGCATGTACCACTCAACGCCTTTTAGGAACCATGTGATTACGAGCAAAATTAGAATCGCAGGAACAACTTTTTTGATTGCGATGGCGTGATGCTGCATCCCCACAAGTTTGGAATATGCAACTTCTCCAAAAGGGAGTTTCTCAATTGGTTTCAACAGAATGAGAAAACGCTTAGAGAATAGGAGTAAAATTCCAAATATAAGCATGCTTGCGAGCGCGATTACGCCCAAAAACATTCCTGCGAAGCTACCCTCCCCCAAATTCAAATAATAGAATATATAGATTATTGCTATCGTGCCTGCGCAGACTTTTAGCATGAACTCAAAAAGTTGCGGGCCAAGGATTGAAACAACTGCCTTGCCAAGAGGAATCTTCTCATTAGCTGCTAAAGCAAATGCAGTCGCGAAATAACCGCTCCTTGCCGGCGTGAAATCGCTTGTAAGCATTCCGGCAAAGTTTGCCATAAGCGCGGATATGGGAGATATTTTATGCCCCATCTCGGCGAGAATCAACCTTATCCTGATGCCCATCCCGAGGTTTATCCCAAAATAAGCAAAAAATGCTGCGAGAATGAACCAATGGTTTGCGTTTGCAATAACCGCGAGCACCTTGTCCAATTCCACCAAAAAAAGCACAACTGCGATTACGATGAGGGAAACCAATAGCTCAATAAAAAGCAGGAGTTGTTTCTTCATGCGTTTGATTTGAACCAAATGAAATAAAAACAGTAAGTGAACGGTAAGCGCCTCCGACGTTGTCGACATCATCATCGTCCCTTGCGGGACTAAGTGGTTGTTCATGTCTTCATCGGCGCATTAACTTATCGGTTTTTGAGTTTAAAATCGTGCGGGAATAAGCTTTTATATTCAAAAGCCGGAATTATTCCACCACTGTACTAATCTCGGGGTTGGTGCGATGAATAAGAAATATATAGTAATGGTTTTAATAGCGGCAAGCGTATTGCTCTTGCCCGGATGTTTGCAAGTTGAGAACAAGCCATGCCGAACTGATTCGGACTGCAAGGGCTGGCAAACGTGCGATACTTACAGCGGGCAATGTATTTTAAAATCAGGTTATTGCGGAACGAATAAAGACTGCCCTCAAAACATGGTCTGCAGCGCTACAACCCATATGTGCGAGTACCAAGCGGGGTTCTGCGCTACTGATTTTGATTGCAACAACTGGCAGCAGTGCGACACCTCTACTGGAACGTGTATATTGCGGGCGGGTTTCTGCAAGGACGACTCATCTTGTGATCCATGGCAGCGGTGCAATCCGCAAACGCATCTCTGCGTAGCCAAGGCAGGTTTGTGCAAAGATGATTATGATTGCGAGAGCTGGCAAACGTGCGATACGGCAAACCATAGGTGCAACCCGAGCAGCGGATTCTGCGCTTCTGACGCGCAGTGCAACCGCTGGGAAACCTGCAATACCAACTCCCACAAATGCGAAGTAAAAGAAGGTTTCTGCAACAATGACCTGCACTGCGACCAATACCATAAATGCAATTACGCAACCCACAAGTGTGATCCAAAGTCAGAATACTGTTTTGACGACACCCAATGTCAGGAATGGCAGTTCTGCGAAACAGGAACGCATCTGTGCCGCGCGAAGAGCGGTTACTGCAACGATAACAGGGACTGCGCTTCATGGCAGTATTGCTATGATGTGACACACATGTGCGTGACATCGCAAGGCTATTGCCGCGATGACAGTGAATGTGGCGGATGGCAGACGTGCGATTTGAGCACCCATACATGCAGGCGCAAGACCGGTTTCTGCGGGCATAATGATGACTGCATAGGACCGAATGAGATATGCGATCTGGCGCCGGGCAGCCCCACATTGTATAGGTGCGTAGTCCGCGGAGCGCCATGCAACTCTAATGCGGACTGCCCCGGAAGCGAATGCGACCTGTTTAACCACAGATGCAGAGGTTAAGGAACGCTTTGCCCCCCACCACACCTCATTTCTTTTTACTTTTTTGAGATTAAGACTAAGAAAGCGAATCTTATTTTAAACCATCCGCATAATTCTATTTGGTGATTTCATTGCCGAAGGTCGTACTTGTAGTATGTGATGGCATGGGGGACTTACCCAATCCAGCATTTAATGGAAAAACACCTCTCCAAGTTGCAAAGAAACCGAATATAGATAGGTTGGCTTCCGAAGGCATCTGCGGGCTGCTCCATTCAGTTGGCGGAGGAAGAGTACCTGGAAGCGATACATCGCATCTTGCACTTTTTGGTTACCCACCAGACAGGTATTATACGGGCAGGGGAACATTTGAAGCCCTTGGTGCTGGTTTGAACCTAGAACGTGGTGATGTGGCTTTCCGCTGTAATTTTGCCACTGTTGAAAAAGAGGGCGAGAAACTTATCGTAAAAGACAGGAGAGCCGGCAGGATTGGCGATGAAGATGCCAAACAACTAGCGAAAGTTATAGATGGGCTTGAGATAGATGGCGTAAAGGTAATTTTCAAGCATACGGTTGAGCACAGGGCAGCGCTTGTCCTGAGGGGTAAAGGCTTATCGTGGAAGGTATCAGATGTGGATCCTCACGATGCAGTAGGGGTTCCGATTCTTACTGCTAAACCGCTTGATGAAACGCCCGAAGCCAAGAAAACGGCAGCGGTTTTGAACGCTTTAGCTCTGAAATCATATGAACTGTTAAGCAAACACAAGATAAATGTTGAGAGGGCTAAAAAAGGAGAACCGCAGGCAAACATCGTTTTGCCTCGGGGACCCGGCATCTACGAAAACGTCCAGAGCGTTCAGGAAAGGTTTGGCATTCGCGCGGCATGCATAGCGGGTGGCGCCCTCTACAAAGGCGTTGCTAAGTACGTTGGGATGGACGTGCATGAGGTGGAGGGGGCGACTGGAAAGGTAAATACGGATGTTATGGCGAAAGGCAGGGCTGTGCTTGCTGCTTTAAAAGAAGGCTATGACTATGTTTTCATCCATGTGAAAGGAACGGACAATTGCGGGCATGATGGCAAATTTGAAGAAAAGGTAAAGATGATCGAAAAGATTGACGGGATGATTGGTTTGCTGTTGGAGAATGCAGGCAAGGATGTGTATATTGCATTGACTGCAGACCATACTACAAGCTGCATCAAAAAGAGGCATTCAAGCGAGCCGACGCCTTTTGCCCTGTGGGGTCCTGGAGTAAGGGTTGATGATGTGAAGAAGTTTGATGAATTTGAATGTGCAAAAGGCGGGTTGGGGCATCTACAGGGGATTGACGTTATGCCGATGTTTGTGGATTTGATGGACAAGGCGCACGTTTACGGGTCGTAGGATGAAAAGCCACCGTTTTCTGGAGCATACCGCGGACGTGCTGTTTGAAGCGGAGGGGGAGTCATTCGAAGAAGCTCTTGAAGCAGCAGCTGATGCCCTACTAGAAACGGTCGCAGATACGGAGAAGGTGAAGGCGAAGGAGAAAGTAGAGATAAAAGAGAAGGCATCCGATTTGGGCGACTTGGCAGTATTCGTGCTTTCAGATATACTTAGCAGCATGGACGCTGACGAGTTGTTTTTCAAAAAATTCAAGGTGGAGGAGTTTAGGAAAAAAAATGAGGGGTATTTCTTAAGGGGAATCGCGTACGGAAGTCCTGCCGACCCAAGAATAGGAAGAACTGTTGTTAAGGCAGTCACGCATGGAATGCTCAAGGTTGAAGAAAAGGATGGAAAATGGCGCATAAGGATTTTGCTTGATGTCTAGGGTTTCTCTTCCGCGTGGCGGTCAAACTCAGCCTTTGCTGAAGAAAGTTCTTGCAGCGTAGTTCCGCGCAGTTCTAAAATCAGCATATCGTTCTGAATGTAATCCTGTATTTTTGACAAAAGGGACTGGACGCTGCCGCCGGAATCTGCATATGAAGCAAGCAGCGTGATTAAACCATCTGTTGCGGATTTGCTTGTGGATGCACCAGATGAGGAACCAAATATAATTACCCCACGCATGTTTATGGCTGCACCTTGTTTTTGCACGCTCAAACCAGCAGCCCGCGCATCGGCAAATGCGTTAGAAATGTTCAATGGAACGCTGGAGCTCAGATTTTCCCTTTCACCGCTACGAATCTCCTTTGCAAAAAAAAGCACCGCATCTTGATGAAGGCTTGAAAAAATACGTGATAGTTTGGGGTTTTGAGATATTGAGGGGGCGCCGTGCTCAACATCAATCACCGCTTTTACAGCCTGCTCCCCACCGAGCACCAAGTCGCCGCCTGCAAACGCCACAGCCAACGGACCTTCCGGACGGGTGTTTGTGAATACTAGATTACCATTATATTCGCCACGTACCCAGTCCGAACTGCTTGATAGCCTGCGCTCAATCTCGTTGAAGTTGAACGGACCTTTTATTATCATTGCACTGTTGGATTCGCTTCCGTCTTCAAGAGAAAAGATTGCGGCTTCCTCTGCATCCCGCGCATCTATTCCACCAATCTCGCGAATTGGCTGTAGCTCATCATCAATGCTTTTCCCCGGGAATGCGGTTCGGTATAGTTCGCGAAAATCCGGGTCTGCCAAGATTACGCCGGCATTGAAAATGAGGACGCTTGTAGCAGACGCTGGAATGAGAGCGTGTGGGGGGCGCTGCTGCGAAGGCAGGATGCAACCTGAGAAAAACAAAAGAATCAACGCAATTGCACATATATGAATCGCACGCATGTTACGCAACCTGTCTTTTTCGTTCACCGACAAATAAAAAGACGACTGCCGCTGCGATGATTGCAACCACAGAGCCATATAAAAATGCTACGGAAGGTCCATAGAACTGCCATAATGCACCAGATAGGATGCTTGCCGGAAGTGCACCTAGACCTACGGCGCCATTATATGCGCCAAGGATTGTCGCCCGGTTTTCAGGTGTAGATATATCGGAAACAAAAGCTTTTTGCACGCTTTCAAAAGAGGCAGCGAATACGCCATAGAGCGCAAAGAGCAGCCATACGAGCCAATCGGTATCTTGCGGCGCGAATGCGAATGAGAGGCAGATTAACGAAAAAAGCACGTATGAAGCGATTATTATTGGTCTCCTGCCTATTCTATCGGACAAACTGCCTGCTGGAATTGAGAAGCCAGCATATACGATGTTATAGAAAAGATAGATGAGGGGTATGAATGCTGCTGCAATGCCTAGCGACTGTGCGCGCAATATGAAAAACGCATAACTGAAGTTTGCAAGCGCGAAGATGAGGGTTGCGATGAGGAATGGCTTTAAATCGGGATGCAAAAGTTTCATGTCAAACCTGTATTTGTTCACCTTGGGCGCGGTTTCTTTAACAAATAAGACTAGCGCGGCTACGGCAAAGAAGCCGGGAATAAATGAAATCCAGAATATGTTTCTGTAAATGTCTTCAACTGGGAGTGAAGAACCATAATATGAAAGCAGAAGAAAGGCGAGGATAGGACCTATAACAGCGCCCAGCGTATCCATTGCGCGATGAATCCCAAACGCCTTGCCTCTGGTCTTTTTTACCGATGCATCTGCAACCAATGCATCGCGCGGCGTGGTGCGAATCCCCTTACCCACGCGATCAAGAAAACGAATGAAAAGCACATGAAACCAGCTTGTGGATAATGCGAATAGCGGCTTTGCAATCGTGGAAAACGAATAACCGCAAATAACAATAAGTTTGCGCTTTTTAATCTTATCCGAGAGCCAGCCAGAAAAAATCTTTAGTATGCTGGCGGTACTTTCCGCAACGCCTTCAACCAAACCGACAAATGAAACATCCGCTTTTAGCACATTGACCATGAAAAGCGGCAGTATCGGAAGAATCATCTCTGTACTCACGTCTGTAAGGAAGCTGACTATCCCGAGGATATAAACATTGCGCTGTATCTTCTCTTCAGCCATACAGAAGATTATCCAACGAAGTGATTTTAAATTGCTGCGGTGAAATTATTTTGTTTTTAGCCCCGTCATCTAGTGGCCAAGGATCGCGGGCTCTGGTCCAACCACTCTATTGGAGGGAGACCCGTGTACGTCGGTTCGAATCCGACCGGGGCTATTATTATATTTGATGCATGCAGAAGAAGACGGGGAGTAGTTTATATGGAATATGCTGAACTTCTTGGGCTTGACATAAAAAGACATAGGAAGAATTACGTGGTTAAGATTAGGGGAATGGAGGAAGGACCAACAACCCCGAAGGTTGGGTGGAAAAGGTCGCTTTCAAAGCTTGTTGAGGATAGGGTGATATTGGATTACAATGCAGGCAAGGAATTCCTAGAAACAGAGGGCGACGTAACGATTTATGAAGTGATAAACCTGTGGAGGTTCGTACCGGGCATCGCTGAAATAAGCGAACGCTCAAGGGTGTACTGTGATATAACTGTGCTTGACCACGGAATTATCTCAACCACTGGTTTCGGTGAACTTTTCCTTACTTATGGGCATGACCATACGCGCAGGTTTGGTGAAATATATTCTGTGCTCGCCGGGAAAGGGAACCTAATAATGTATATGCCCGGAATCAATGTTACTAAGGTAGTAAGGATGAAAAAAGGGGATGAATATTATATCCCGCCGGGGTGGGTGCACAGGTTTTATTGCAGCGATGAGGGGGTCGTTCTCGCAGGCTTTGTGCCACATGAGGCGGGCCACAAATACGAAACTGTGAAGGGCAGAGGGTTTCCATACCACTTATTTTATGACGAAGAAAAAGGAGAAGTCATGTATATGAAGAACCCGAAATTTGAACGCGCTGAGCTGGAGATATTGGACGGAAGTAGCGGAAAAGGATGGGTTCCCAAATTCTTTGGCGCCGCAATGGAATTAAGGCGGCAATTGGAAAAGGAGGAGTAAGAGGTAGCTGATTGCACGGGAAAGCAAACTCGCAATCTTTTATCGGTCTTATTCCGCTCGTTTTTGGCGTAGTTTGTGATATGATGTTTTAACAACTTCTATATAGAGGTAGCTGATTGCGCTGAAAAATAGTATTATCACCCAATCAAGCAAAGAAAGCGGGGCTACTTTGAAGAGTCCACTAAAGAATGGCGTGTAGAGGATTATAATCTGCAATAGCAATGCAATTAAGGTTGTCAGAATTAACCATCTGTTTTCAAGCACGCGCCAGCCGAGCGGGTGGTCAAGTGAACGGCTGCCAAATGCTACGAATTTCTCAAAAAATATCAGGAATGTAAACGTTACAGCCTGCGCTTTCATCAACCCATCAAAATCCAGATACAGCACGAATAATAGCAGAGCGGATGCTGTAAAAAGAAGCGGAACATCAAAAAGGAACAACCGCATGCCACGCCAGAAACTCTCGTTGCGCGGGCGCGGTTTTCTCTCCATTACATCGGAACCTATTGGGTCTGCTGCAAGAGCCAATGCGGGAAGCCCATCAGTAATCAGGTTTATCCACAATAATTCTATCGCAGTGAGAGGAAGAGGATAACCAAGCAGAACGGTCGTAAGGATTACCAAAACCTCTGCGATGTTTCCGGAAAGCAGATAGGCGACACATTTCCGTATATTATCGTAGATGCCTCTGCCTTCCTTAATTGCGCCAACTATGGAAGCAAAGTTGTCATCCGCAAGCACCACGTCGCTAACTTCCTTCGTGACATCGGTTCCTGTTATCCCCATTGCAATTCCTATGTCCGCGCGCTTCAATGCTGGCGCATCATTTACTCCGTCGCCTGTCATCGCAACAATTTTCCCGCGCGCTTTCCATGCATTTACAATGCGCAGCTTATGTTCGGGCAAAACGCGTGCGTATACGCGAATCCGTTCAACCTTCTTAATGAGTTCTTCATCGCTCATTGAATCAAGCGCGCTTCCCGTTACGACTATATCGTTTGGGCCAAGCAGGCCGACCTCTGTTGCTATGGCACGCGCGGTCTCCTCGTTGTCTCCAGTGACCATGACGACTTCAATGCCTGCCTGCTTGCAGAGCCGTATTGCATCCGGAACCTCTTCCCGCGGGGCATCAATCATGCCTGCAAGCCCGATGAATGTTAAGTCCTTCTCAATCTCGCTCGGGGATTGCGGCAGCTTCGTGAAACTGCGCTCGGCAAAGCCCAGCACCCTCAATGCGTTCCCTGCCATCTGTGAGTTCGCTGCAAGGATATCCTTTCTCGCTTTTTCGGTCAATGGTTTTCTTTTACCGCCATCTATATAGTGGGAGCATCTTTCAAGCAGTATCTCAGGTGCGCCTTTCACGAGCGCAACGTCCCCATCCCCAACAAAACGATAGACAACAGTCATCATCTTGCGCTCTGAATCAAACGGTATCTCGCGCACAAATTTTGCCGAATCAATGAGCTCATCACGGTGAACGCCTCCTTTTTCAGCCAAAACAAGAAGCGCTGCTTCTGTTGGATCGCCAACGACCGAGACGCTTCCATCTTTAGCAAATACCAGATCTGAGTTGTTGCAGAGCGCAGCGATGCGCAGAAGGCGATTAAGGGAGGGGATGCTTTCAACTTCAATTTGCTTGGTCCCAACCAGGAATCGTCCTGTGGTTGAATAGCCAGTCCCTTCAACCTCCACGCTTTTTCCAGCAACAAATAACTTGCGCACAGTCATTTCGTTCTTGGTTATTGTTCCTGTTTTATCTGTGCAGATCACATTTGCTGAACCAAGGGTTTCAACAGCGAGAAGTTTGCGAACGATTGCATTCCTGCGGGACATGCGCTGGACACCGAGCGCCAGAGCAATTGTGATTACTGCTGGCAAACCCTCCGGTATCGCCGCGACCGCCAGAGAAACGCTCGTCAGGAACATGTCCACTGGCGGCAGCCCGCGCAACAGACCAAAAAGGAATATCACAAAACATGCGAAGAGGACTACGATTGCAAGCTGCTTCCCGAGCTTTTCCACCTCTTCTTTCAGTGGTGTTTCTTCAGAGACTACGGTTTGAACCTGAGAAGCAATCTTGCCAAACTCCGTGTTCATGCCTGTTGCAGTAACCACTCCTTTTCCCCTGCCTTTTATCACGCTAGTGCCTGCGAACACCATATTAATTCGCTTGGGTACCTGCACGCCTACGGGCAGAACCACATCTGCATCCTTTTGCACCCCGCTGGACTCACCCGTGAGCGACGCTTCGTTTGTTTCAAGCATGATGCTTTCTATAACCCTGCAATCCGCTGGAACAATGGTGCCTGCTTCCAGCAAGATAACATCACCCGGAACAAGAAGGCGGGCTGGAGCTGATTGCGCCTTTTTGTCCCGTATAACAAGAGCGGTTGGCGCAGTCATCTTGCGTAACATCTCAACTGCTTTCTCCGCCCTGTATTCCTGAATTGTTCCAAGAAGCGCATTTAAGAGCAATATTGCGCCTATCGCCATCGCATCAAGCCATTCGCCAAGGAAAGCAGAGACAACAGCTGCGGCAATCAAAACAAAAATCAGGAAATTCGCAAACTGTGAGATGAATATCTCATAAATAGTGCGCTTCTTTTCCTCCCTCAACTCATTGAAACCAAAAGCCTTAACCCGCTCAGAAGCTTCCTTTTCAGATAACCCATTTTCCTTTGAGCTGCCAAGTTTGCGCAATGCTTCGTTGGCAGATATCGCGTGCCACGAGACGTCTTCCATGCAAATCTACTCAATTTTAGCTTGGAAAGGCTAGTGAACTACTCCCAACTTTCGCAGGGAGCTTCCTGCTTCACAGACGACCTGCTGGCGTCTCCACGGGCTTGAATCCAGGGTGGTTCCCACCTTATTGTGTCCATCCAGCATTCCCCTTCAACTTTACGCAACACAGGGCTACTGGATGCGAGACGTGATGCGACCGCATGTCTGCAGGTTGACGTGAAAGATACGGACGATGGAAAATATAAAGGTTCCAGCTTTCATCCCCCTCCCTTACGGAAGGGGACTTCCCGCCGATAAAGTTAAACACATTTGAAAGTGGGAGTCCACCAAGCAAATGTTTTTGCTGACCAGCTAAACATCAACAATCAACAAACATCACAGGAAAGCCGCTATAGAATAACTTATTAGCAATACGAAAGCGAGGAAGAAAATCAACGAAACGAGCAATACTGAAAGGCGCAGTGAGTTGAAGGTGGAGGCTATGGTGTTTTTTGAAGAGGTAAGCGAGTTGTTGGCACGCGCAACATCCGCGCGCAGTTTGGCGATTTGGCTTTTCAGAAGCGAAGCATCGGATGCAAGTTGGTCTGCAGTGAGCGACGAAGCGGTAAATGAAGCAGAGGCATTTGAAAGGCTGCTTGCTGCTGCCTTAAGCTGTACTGAATCACCAATTGGCATAGGCAGCATGGCGAGTGAATCAGCAACTAAGTTAAGCGAAACTGCCGCATAGTTTGTCGCATTCCCGATTGATGAAAGCGCGAGTGAAATGTTTGAGGCAAGTGCCGGAACACGCTCGCTGCCTTGCTCAACAGAAGCAAGCGCCGATTCTGCATCGGAAATTGCATCCTGTGCAGAATTGAATTGCGTATCCAAAACAGATTGCGCGCTATTGATTGCCGAAGAAGCAGTTAGATAGAAAAATATACTAAGTAGGATTCCACAGATTCCGAGGACAACACCAAATATTGCAAAGAAAAACTTAAGTGCCCGCCTTATCTGTGGCTTTGAATTCGGGTATTCACTACCAACAACCTGTTGCCAATCTTGTTGTTCATCTCCAAGCTGTGCGGCATTTTCGGGTATCAAATCATTTTGTCTTCTGTTCATATGCTCTCCTCCGTTGCACTACTTTTTTCCTCTGCCAATTCCGTCTTTTCTTCCGCCAATCTGCTGCCCTCGCGCGCTTCTTTGCGTTTCGTCTTGTCTTTCACCATAATGGCTTTCTTAGCCAATTCTCTCGCTCTCTTCCGCAGATGGCGCATTACGGCATAAATCCCTGCTGCTGCGCCGGTGAATAATAATAGCACGACAAGCACCATCAATAAGAGAACACCAATTCCTGCATAGTACGCTGGTTTCTGTGAATTTATTCGCTTCTCCTCATTTTTGGCTGCTAGGGATGCTTGCTCTGCCAGATTCCTCGCGCGAGCAGGGTTTGAATAAAGAACTTCCTCAGATGCGGTAAGATTCGCGCGTGCTATTGCCAAATCAGGATGGAGCAGTGGAAGCGAGGAAGCCTCAGCTGCAGCGATGTCCTCCTGCGCAGTTTTTATTGCTGCGCGCGCGCTTTCAATCTCGGTAATCTTGGATTGGAGGGAGGCGTTTGTTGAGTTAAGCCATGTGAGTGCAGCAGACAACGAAGAATTTGCGCTGACTAAATCACCAAGTGATAGATTGCCTTCCGCATAACCCAGCTGCTCCACCGCATAGCGGTCATCAAAAGGCTGTGAATAGTTATGCGCAAGCGCATTCAGTTCTGCGAGCCTGCTGCGTGATGCATTTATTGATTCCAAGAGCATGCGCCTGAAAGCATCTGTTTGTGTTTGGTACTCCTGAATGCGCGCTTCTGCAACTGAGATGCTTGATTCAATAGAATCTAACTTGTCAAGCGCTTCTTCATATTTTGAATCTAAAATAAGGGTATTCGCAATGGACAGCTCTATTTCAACAGGCGTTACATCTACGGGCAAGCCATATAATGAAATATTGCTTTGGATGCGCTCAAAACGTTCTTGCAATTCCGCATAACGTGGTATTATTACGAGGTTTATTTGCTGAGCCATGGAATTAAACGCACTGGAAGCATTGCCTTGTGCAAGCACGGCACGTTGCGCCGCATCGGAGTATAAGCCTTGCCCACAATACGCGCTTCCCTCTGCAAAAAGGCTACGCGCGATGCGCAACTGGGGCGAATCTAGCAATGAGATGTTGAGCCTCCGTGCAGTGGTGTTTAGCGCATCTGCCCTCGCTATCAAACCTTTGGCTTTGCCCATTTCAAGGATTGCGCTGCTGGCAGATGCATTTAGAGATCGCGCAGAAGAGATGGATTGATTTGCAGCAGCCCAAGCCTGCTCTGCGAACGAGCGTGCCGTATCTGCGCCAGAGGATGCTTCAGCGTATCCACCGGCTGAAAAAGCAGACTCTGCCTGTGCAAGTGAGATGTTTGCAATGCGGAGACTCGCCCGAGAACCCTCAAGGAAAGCGCGTGCGTCAGTCGCGTTTGTGCATCCGCTTTCCAATATGGATTGTATCATCCTCTCCGCTTCGGATTGCAGCGCAACCACTGCACTGAAAACCCCTTTAACCCCCTCTATCTTATTGCGCGCGTATTCGCGCTCCAATTCAATATCAATCGTTTTGAAAACTACGACCTTTTTTTCCACAGGATCGCTTACGAACACGCGTCCTTGCGCATCAACAGCTACCCCACTTACGCCTGAGAGATTTTGCTCGCTTCCCCTTATGCTCGCAAGAAAAGAATAATTGGCAGAGAAAACCTGGATGCGGTTGTTTCCTGTGTCTGCAATGTATATCCTGCCAAGCGAATCAACAGCCAAAGCAGTAGGATAGGAAAACTTTTCCTCGCCCTCGCCCCAGCCAAGGCGGCGTATGAATGAATAATTTAACGTGAAAACCTGCACCCTTTGGTTCTTTGTATCCGCAACAAGAATTCTATTCCGCGGCGTATCAATCCATATCCCGCTTGGTTCCCTGAAGACGGTTTCACCAAAAGGCTCTGAACTGAAAATGGAATTGAGGTAATAACCGCGTGGAGAATAGATTTGTATGCGATTATTTAATGTGTCTGCGATGTGCACATTGCCCTCTGCATCAACAGCCACCGCGTTTGGCCTGCGCAACGTATAGCTATCCCCGCCACCGCCCGATGGGAAGGTTTTCATATATGTTCCTGAGTAACTGGTGTAAACCTGAATGCGATGGTTGAACGTGTCGGCAATGTATAATTTGTTGTCCTCATCAACCCAAACCCCTTCAGGTGAATCCAAATCTGTTGAGCCGCTGCCGAAACTGCCGCCCTTTATTGTAAGATATGTGAGGTCCGGGTTGTATACATAGACCTTATTTGCGCCGGCATCTGCTACATAAATCCTTCCGCCAGAATCAACGAACAAGCCTGCTGGCATCTTAAACGCATCCTCCGGAGTCCCGGATTCTGTGCCATTAAGCGTTGCAAAACGAACGAAAGAAAGCGCCTGCACTGAAACAACAAGCGCAAAAAGCGTGATGAAAACAAGCACCATACGTGATTTAACCATATGAACCACCCATCATTTTACCGTCACGGATTTTGCGAGATGCCGAGGTTTGTCTATTGGCAAGCCCCTCTGGACTGCAATATAATATGCAAGAAGCTGGCCAATTATGACTGCAAGGATAGAGAACACGCCCCTGTTGGTTGCAGGCACTTGGAAATCCGCATCATCACCGGCGGAAACTTTGTAAACCTTCGCGCCCCTTGCCTCAACCTCTTTCGTATTATTAATCATGCCGATATCATTGTCTGCGATAAGCGAAAAAACCGGGGTGCCTTCATCAATCAAAGCAAGCGTCCCATGCTTTAGCTCCCCGCCCATCATTCCCTCTGCATGCACATAGGCTATCTCTTTAAGTTTGTGGGCGAATTCCCTTGCGCTTGGATAGGAAAGGCCCCTACCCAGTATATAAATGTCGTTTTTCTTGTAAATCGCCTGCGCCAGTTCCTTCACCTTTTCTTCGTTGTTTGCAATTGTTTTCTCAATCTGCAGCGGAAGGCTGCCAAAATCCACATTGAAACCGAATTTTGAAGCGAGGAAAAGCAATGTAATTACTTGGTTTGTGAAAGTCTTGGTGGCTGCAACGCATACCTCCTGCCCAGCCATGATTTCAATTGACACATCGCTCATCCGCTGAACTGTTGAATATGGAACATTGACTATAGATGCGATGCGTGCGCCCTTCGCTTTTGCGTATTTAAGCGCTGAAACAACATCCATCGTCTCTCCGCTTTGCGAGACGGCAATAACAAGGGTCTTGTCGTTCACATAAACATAATTTTCAAATTCGCTTGCGATTAGCGTGTGCGCCATTATGTTCTGCTTGTTAAGGAAATAGACGCCCAAAAGAGTCGCAAAATAACTTGTACCTGCTGCCGTAAATACAACCCTCTCGGCGTTCTTTATCAATTCAACAAAACGCGCAACCTTGCCTGCTTGTTCGCTCTCAAGCGAACGGATGAGCCGCTCTGCTGCGATAGGCTGCTCATGAATCTCTTTTATCATATAATGGGGGTGCTCGTGCTTATCCTCCTCCTGCCGAGACCACTTGAACTCTTTTATTTCTTTTTTGATTGGGTTTCCTTCCGCATTATAAAACTCATATCCGCCTGCGTGGACTATTGCAAACTCATCGTCGTTAAAAAATATGGCTTTATTCGTCTTATCGGAAAATGCATAGATATCGGATGCGAGGATAAGCATATCCCCTGCGAGACCAAGGGTAAGTGGAGAATCCCTTTTCAATGCATAGATGCGCTCTTCACCTTTTTTTATAAGCAAGATAGCGAATGTGCCTTTCGCTTTTTTCAAGAATTTCTTCGCAGCGGCAATCCAATCCAAGCTATCTTTGAATGCATCCGCAAAAAAATGCGCTATCACTTCTGAATCTGTCTGCGTTGAAAACCGGTATCCTTTTGCCTGCAATTCAGCCTTCATCTCTGAAAAATTCTCTATTATTCCGTTATGGACTATGAATATCTCTCTCTTCTCATCAAAGTGGGGGTGCGCGTTTGTATCAGTCACGCCACCGTGCGTAGCCCATCTTGTATGCGAGATTGCAGTTTTGGTTTTTATGTCTGGTATGCGCGAGATGAACCCATCAAGTTCACCAGCGCCTTTTATCACGGTGCCATCGCTTGTAGCGAAGCCAACGGAGTCGTACCCCCTGTACTCAAGCTTCTTAAGCCTAGAAAGCAATTCATCTTTTACGCTGAATTGGCTTGAAGACGTAATCCCTACGATACCACACATTTGGCAAACCCCCTGTCATTTATGAAGAAGGGTTTCATAAAGCGCAATCGTATCCCGTGCAACCTTATCCCAAGTGAAGTATTCTTCAACGCGCCTTCTACCATTTTCACCGAATCGCTTTGCCATCTCTTCGTTCATGAGCATCTTTAGCGCCTGTTCTGCGATGTTCTGCGGATTGTTCGGATCGCAGTATAAACCGTGCTGCCCTTCAATTACTGCTTCCCTTAATCCACCATAACCAACCAGCACCGGCTTTTTCATTGACATCGCTTCAAGTGAAACGATACCGAACGGTTCGTACCTAGATGGCGCGCATACGAGATTTGCTGAAGCATACATGAGCAAGCGCTCGCTTTCATCAACCCATTTGTTTATGAATATCACATCATTTGAGACGCCAAGTTGTGCCACCATGGTTTTAAGTTCGTCATACATTTCGCCCCTTCCAAGTAAAACGAGTTTCGTGTTTGGCAGTTTTGCGAGAATCGCAGGCATCGCCCTTATAAGCGAGTCTACGCCCTTTACCCAAGTCAGCCTTCCTGTGAACAAAATCACCTTATCCTTCTCGCTGATGCCGAGCTTCTCCCTCCACTCATCCCTCTTTGCCTTCGGATATCTGGATATATCGCACTTCTTCTCATCAACCCCGTTCCAGACCACCCTCACCTTCTGCGCTGGGTACTTGAGAAAGTTTAGTTCTTCTCTCATTGAATAAGAAACCGTTATGACCAAATCCGCCTGCTGCGCAACCGAGTATTCAAGGTTCTTGATTGTTGATGAGCCCCCTCCCCCGCTCCTACCATACTCTGTTGAATGGAAGTGCTGAACAAATGGCAGACTGGTATTCTGCTTGGAGATTGAGCCTGCTATTGCGCTTAACCAGTCGTGCGAAACGATTATATCGCATTCCAAGTCCTTACAAACCTCATTCACATATTTGTTTGCAGAGAGCACATTATAGGTCAGGACATCGGAGAAGAACTTGAACCCTTTTCCCCATCTTCTTAATTCCTCATCAACGAAAACCGGAAATATGTTGCTTGCATCCGCGACCATTGGGCGGTGGACCTGTATCCCTTTAGCAACCTCTTCTTTTGTCAGAAGCTTGTCCTCCTCGTTCATTGTAAAAACAATCACTTCATGCCCCTGCTCTGCAAACTTCCTCGTAATCTCTGCTGCATATGTTCCAAGACCGCCTATCAATCTCGGGGGGTATTCCCAAACGAAATATGCCAATCTCATACCTTATCGCCCCTGCTGACCTCTTTCAACCTCTCTTCCACACCTATTTTCAATGCGACGCGAGCAGCCGCAGGCGGAAGCAACTTCACCCACTCCCTGTTTCCATCAAGCATGAGTTTCCTTATGAAAGTGCCATCCAATTCTTTCCGCTCCACCATTTTCAGCGGCTTCACTTCTATATTTTCTTCTTTAAAAAGCCTCTTCACAAGCGGGTTGTTAGAGTAGACCACATCAAAACTTGGTGATAGAACTTTCAGGTGTTTGACCCACAATGCGTTATATTTAATATCCGGGATGCCGACTATGAAGCATCTGCCTGCAAGCCCCGCCTCTTTTATAGATTCGTAAATCATTTCAATTCTTTCTCCTACTGTAAATGGGTTCTCAAGTTCGTGGCTATCCTGTGAACTTCCTATCCCGATGACCACTTCATCACACTCTTTTAGGATGGATTTTAGTGCTTCAAGATGTCCGTTATGAAAAGGTTGGAACCTGCCAACAAACAACGCCCGCACCATACGAATAAGTTTTTAACTTAACTGTTTATAAAAGAGCCGCCGCAAACATATCGGACCAAAATCAAAACTAAACTTGGTGATGTTATGGACTTGTTACGCCAACTTGAAGGAGCAGCGTTCGGTATGGCAGACGGAGTAATATGCGCCTTGGGAATGATTATTGGTGCCGCTGCTGCAACATCCGATCCGAAGCCGGTACTTTTGATAGGGCTTGTTGGCGGTGTCGCTGACGCATTTGGCAATTCTATTGGTTTCTATATTTCACAATCTGCGGAAAGAGGCGTACAAAAACATGCGCTGGACAAGGGAGAACGTGTGCATGTACATACAAGACTTGAGAATATCCTGAATGGCGCCGCTTCATTCGTCTTTACTATATTAATATTTAGCGTGCTGGTTGCGCCATTCGCGCTTATTCCGATTGACGTGGCTGTTTGGACATCATGCATCCTCGGGGTTGTTATGCTCGCATTAATGGGCGTATATGTAGCGAATTTGAGCAAAGAGAACCCTACTATAATGGCTATTGAATATGCATTTCTCGGTTTGTTTGGTGCTATCGTCAGTTATCTTGTTGGTCTTTGGCTGGGGGGCGTACTTGGGTTAAGGCAGCTTCCCGCATAAACAATGCCTGCGAAGAGAAAGGCAAAAAACAATAAACGGGTTCGCCTTAAGTGCCCGCCGCCTATTCAAGTTTTACAAACCTTCCTTCCAAATTCTTCAGGACGCCCGGAAGGGTTGTGTATTCCATATCCTCGGATGGTAGCCTGTGGGGCTCAAATGGACCGTGCCTGCGCATATAATCTGCTATCTCGGCAGCCCTCCACCGGTTAGTATCAAATGCAGGGTCATCAAACATATCTGTCGGGCCTACTAGTTTGCCGTCTGCGAGTTGGAAACCGAGGCAGATGACCCGCGGGGGACCATCAAATCTCGTGCAATGTGCATTCTTTTGCGAAACAGGCATCAGTGGGCCGTTGTGTGAACCCCTCATCCACCCGCTAACTAGATGGGGGAAAGAAAACGCTTCAAGCACCTCACCAACAGCGGGAAGCCCGCTCTGCGCGCGGAAGATTCCAACGGGGTCATCTTTTCCAACGTATTCGCCTGCGATTTGGTACAGCTTATCTGTTGAAATGCAAGCAACAGGCTCATCGGGAGGAAGTTTTCCACCGGGCTTTGGATAAACGCGTTTTATAACATACCTGCTCTTTGCGCCGATTAATGCAAGCAGGGCATACATCTCGTTCGGTGTTTCCAAGATAACCTTCTTGTGCTCCAAAATGTCCCATACCTCAAATCTGAATCCTTTATTGCAGGATGGATCTATCACCAAACCGGCGGTGGTGAATGGGTCAGCGAATGCCTTAAATGTCGGAAGGTTAAACGCCCCGGGTTCTGTTTTGTCCATCATGAAAAAAAGCAGCGGTTCGGCTTTTCTTTCCGTTATTTCCATTTCCGCTACACCGGGACCCATGCCCTTTACATTTCCGGAGAAGGCGTCTTTCAAAAGATCCTGACCTGCACCGTAGAGGTGGAGCTTCTTTGCTTCATCCGCAGCTGCAACGAACGTATCCCACGCCAATTTATGAATCTCCGGGCTGTCAACACCATTCCTGTGCGTAATGATTAATTCGGTATCGTCACCGCAGTTAGTGACATAAAAATCAAGAAGCAAGCCGTTTTTCTTAGCCTCGCTAAGTTTCTCCCGCGCAGTCTGCAGTATCTTCTCGTGCACGACTGCGTGCCCGGGAACACTTCCCACATCAGCTTTAATCAAACTAACTGTCGTTTTGACCATGCCTTCAACCTCCGCTAACTAATTTTATTGGAAGGATTAAAAAGAATTTGCAAATGCGAAACGCAGGCTGCAGATTTATATTGTGCAATAGTGGAATTCATGCAAGATGGTTTATATGGCGACTGTAAAGAAAAAGAAGACGCGCGAAAGCGAGGATGTTTGCGATTCCGGGCTTCCTCCGGCTAAAATGCTTTTCCCAAAAACAGGAGTACAAAAACAAGAGGCGGAAGAACAACAGATACCTATACCAAATGCTGAAGACAAGACTAAAAACAAAGAGCTGATGGTAATACAGGAAAGAAACAACCTAGAACTGCTTAAGAAAATTGTGGAAATGGCGAGTGAGACTTTTGATATAAAGGAGATTGAACTGATAGGCGGGCTCAATACCAGAACTAGCACATCGCCATCCAACTGGAGGCATACTCATGATTTGGATTTCGCTGCAAGAACCGAAGAGATGAACTCAATAATAGGCATGATTAAGTCGTTAGGTTATGAGTACATAAAATCTAAGAAGTTCGGGGGCATGCATTTCAAGAAGAGTATTCAGATAGGCGATAAAGAGGTGACGCACGATGTGCATGTCGCGCTTGACTTGATATACGATATGTCCACCAATCGCATGTATGTTTTAAAGGAAATAAATGGTGTTGAAAAACAGGTCAAGCCGATGTTTGATGAAAATAAAGGATTGGAGATAACAGTGAAAGCGGCACCGATTGAGGACATGGTTTTGATGAAAAGCATGACGATTAGAGAAAAAGATTGGAAGGATGTTTACTACCTACTGCTTGATGCTTTTGATGAAATTGACAAGGAAAAAATTGTTGAGAAGTGCCTCTACTCAAACGAAATGGAAAGGAAGTACGACCCAGAAAGCAGCAAGTTTGTTTCTTTCCAAGCGCACATCATAGACCATTGGGAGCGAATGAAAAAGCATGTTGAAAAACTTGATAAGAGTTGGCTTGAAGAAACAAAACACGTGCTCATAGGCAGGTTGGATAAACTTATTGATGTGTTGAAGAAAACCCTCCCAGAAAACGAGGCAAAAGAGTTGGGAGAGCGCTACGAATGGCCTGAAATAAAAGAAGCGGAAAAAGAGAATGGGCCGTCTGAGATTTGAACTCAGGACCTCCCGATTTCCATTTTCTTTAGCTTTCTTATGTCTCGCCCACCGGACAATTGGCGAGCAACCGAAGAAAGCATATATCAGTCGGGCGCTCCAACCAGGCTAAGCTAACGGCCCTTGCGAAATTGTTTTGTTTGAAAAGCAATTAAAAGCGTGCTGGTTTCAAACCCCTTTTATGGCAGTTATTGTACGAAAACCAAAGGAGAAGGAATTGGAGAGAAAAGGTTGGAGGATAAAAACTAAGACGAAAGTTATAGTAAGAGAACGCGAAGAGCGAAGGAAGAGAATTTCTGAAGAGAAAATAAGGACACGGCGGGCAGCACACAACATTATGCTATTGCGAGTGCGAGGGGTTCATGGAATACAGGAGGAAAGACAGGGGTTGCTTGAGAGACTAAATAACTGGCTCCGCTCAGTATTTGAAAAGAAAACAAAAGAAAAATAGAGGTAGAAGAAAGGAAGCCTCTAAAGAGCAATTTTTAAACCGAGTTCCTTCTTCAATTCGCGGTATCTGTTCCTTATTGTGACTTCTGTGACCCCGGCTACATCAGCAACTTCTTTTTGTGTGCGCCGCTCGCCAACCATCGCAGAAGCGATATAAACTGCAGCCGCAGCCACGCCCGTTGGGCCTCTACCGGATATCAAGCCTTTGCCCATCGCTTTCTTCAGCAGGCTGATTGCTTTTTCCTGTACCTCGCCGCTCAATTTGAGCGCTGCAGTGAAGCGAGGCACATATTGAGTCGGGTCTGTTAATGGGACCTTCAAGCCTAACTCATGGGAGATAAACCGGTATGTTCTGCCTATCTCTTTCTTCTCAACTCCGGAAACATCCGCTATCTCATCCAGCGTCCTCGGAATCCCATATTCCCTGCAGATTGCGTAAAGAACGGCAGAAACTACGGATTCTATAAGTCGCCCGCGGATTAAGCCTTTTTCTATGCATTTGCGGTAAAGCAACGCCGCAGATTCGCGGACATTATCCGGCAAACCAAGATAAGATGCGACCCTGTCAAGCTCGGAAAGCGCAATCGCCAAGTTCCGTTCCATTGAAGAAGCGATGGATGCGCGCTTATGCCATTTCCTCATCCTGTATAACTGCGCCTGTTTTTTTGATGGGATTTTTGCGCCACGAATATCACGGTTGTATTGGTCTATCTCGGTCACAAGTCCTTTATTCGGCCTCATGTAATTCACTGGTGCGCCGCCGCGAGCGCGTTTTTCACGCTGCTCGGAGTCAAACGCTCTCCATTCCGGACCCGAGTCCATAATATTCTCTGCGACGATTAAGCCGCAATCGGCACAAACGAGCTCGCCGCGCTCATAATCGCGGACGAGGTGTTTGCTTTTGCATTCAGGGCATCTTTCTTCCATTCAAAACACCTCAAAATAATCAGAATGCTTCGGAACGTTGTAAATGTGGTGGAAGAATCTAAGCATCTGGCATCGTCTCAAAACCAGCATATCAGCAACCTTTTAAATGTTCCTTCAAGTCAGCTATTTAAACTTTTCGGTCCATTGGCGCACATGTATTATCCCGAAATAAGTTCCTCTCGGTAAATAAAGAAGGGTTTGAGATTTCTCAGGGATGTATGAGAAAACTAACCCTGAGAAAGATACGGTGGATAATACGGGAGTTGAATAAAGGCGAACTCTCAGTGTACAGAATTGCAAAGCAGCAGAAAGTAACCCAAAGGTGGGTAAGGCAATTGCCAAAGAAATACGCTGGTATTCCCCTCTA